>Ga0209780_1000824_pt1 | contig 18483 bp, 5 predicted proteins | sample WorMetexBAHAMAS2_FD_187384 | JGI IMG/M metagenome (GOLD analysis project Ga0209780, IMG submission 187384) | Marine gutless worms symbiont microbial communities from Max Planck institute for Marine Microbiology, Germany - Inanidrilus exumae... | ecosystem: Host-associated > Annelida > Digestive...
GGATTGTTATTCATGTTTTGCGGCCATTGTTGCCATGGGTTATTAGAGTATCATGTAAAAACTGCATTTCGCTACTCATAATGAAATAGCAGAATTTCAATGACCTGAAACTTAATGTAGTTGCCTCATTATATCATTTATGTCATTTGTTTTGTTCTGTGAAGGCCAAGCAGATGGGTGATCATTTGATTGTTGGTGTCCACAGTGACGGTAAGTTGAACTGTGGTTAAGTGTTTTATTTCTGTGATTTAATTTATGCTTTGAAATGCAAATTTATAGATAATACATTGAGTGACAAAAACTAACAAAAATAAGTAATGTAATTGCCATAATATTTATGCAGTTCGTTGATTTTAAGTACCACTTCTTCTGGTTGGTTCTCTAGCGTTTGTTTATTTTAAGACTAATAAGTAGTATGTATGTGCATTGTTATTACACTTAAACTTATTTGCTAATTATACATATATGATTGAAAATTGCCTCTACTGCTTCAGTTGCTGTGTCAGAAGCCTTTTGTGTCTTCTTTCTGTGCAAAGTTCATTACAGTGTGAAATTGTATAGTGTTGCTGTAAATAGCTGAAATATCCAAACACAAAGGACCTCCTGTGTTTACTGAAAAAGAAAGATACAAGATGGTTCGAGCCATTAAATGGGTTGATGAGGTACGTAGATACTATATCATTGTTAGAAAAGTGGTGTACAGATCCTGCATTTACTTTGCTTTTACTTTACTTTTCTCATGCTACGAGATATATGCTTGTAGTGGTGTGTCATTGTTGATGTAATGTCAGAATTGAGGCTAATGACAATGCTAAATGTCAGCTGTAATTTACTGGAATGGTAGTAATGCCCTGTCTGATTTTGGCATGCTCCAGATGAGTTTCAACGCTTAGTTGTTTCTCCAGTTATTTTACATGGCCTGTTGTACTCACTCAACAGCGACATGCCCATGTGACCGAGTGGTGGTCAGTTATTTCTAATAATTCCTATGCACATGATGAACAGGGAGTTAATCCCGGGCAGGTAAGAGGGTTCGACAGTGTCCTGTATAAACTGTGACCATTGCTGATGCTTTGATTAGCAGCGTTAAGGTGTCAGCCGTGCTGACGTGAGAGCAGAAGCAGAAAGATGTGGCTAAGTCCCCTGGCTAGGCAATGAAGAAGTTTCAGTCAGGTGGCCAGGCGCTGAAGAAGTGCCGATCAGGGCTGGCACTGAATAAGTGCCAGTTTGGGCTTAGCCAGACAGTAGGCCACGTCTGTAATGTTCGCACTTAGAAATACCTGACAAGCTGCTCACGCCTACTGTTCTTTCCTCCACCCTACACCATGTGCACATACACCACACACACATACCAATTCCCCTCCTCTCCCTGGGCTGGCGCATTGGACCGATATAAAAGTCTCAGCACTGGGGTCCAGAGTAGGCTGGACCCCTGCCCACAAAGAACGAACGAACGAGGCATAAGTTATTGCTACCAGTAACTGCTATACACTGTTTACTTTACTTTAATTTTTTTACTAAATGTCAGCTGTAATTTACTGGAATGGTAGTAGTGCCGTCTCAGATTTTGGCATGCTCCAGATGAGTTTCAACACTTTTGGTTGTTTCTCTCCAATCATTTTACACGGCCTGTTGTACTCATTAGCATATATCCAGCATACGTCACTGTCTGTGTGGCAGTTTCTGTCTGATTAGTTGGACAGAATTATAACAAGTGCCACAATCACTATGCAGTGAGTGAAACGTATGTGTTTGATACTGGTCTGCCTCGGCAGAGTTTTCTGCCGTTGACTGATTTGAGTTGTGTTGCTGTTTGGTGACCAGATGTGTTTGTTGTTCAGGTGGCCGAAGCAGCACCGTATGTCACGAACATCGAGACACTAGACAAGTACTCCTGTGATTATTGTGTTCATGGAGGTGTGCCATTCATCCTGCTTTCACAGTATAGCTGTTATTATGTGGGTGTTTAACACAGTTAGTGAATGCAGTACTACTTTGTTTCACGGATATATTTAAAAATAGTTTAATAACCACAGATGCAAGAGCCTAGAAAGTTATGCATGTAGAGATATTGGCCCATTGTTATTGCTGTTTATATGCTATGCCAAGAACCAATGCAGCCTACATAACTAGTGTCTTTTTACTTTTTCGAAAACAACATGTTATTGCTTTAATTATAGTTTGGAAAAAAGATTTTGTTTGTTTGTAACATCTTAGTCAGGCAGCTGTTGTTGTGTATAAATACCATTGTAAGAAAATCATGATTTATGATCATGCTAATAAGTGATAACTGGCCGTGATTTTATGCTTTGGCCACCTGAACAACCAGCATATCCTGTAAAATCGCAGCATTAAAAATGTTGCTGATGTCTAATGTTTGGCCGTAATTTTCTTTCTAAGTCTTGTGCGGGCCAATTACGTGTCAGGTTAATATTGTATACACACAACTTCAGATCTTACTGTTTTTTTTGATACAAGTGTTCTCTTTGCATTGCATTTTGATGCTAAAGATATACTTAGATAGAGCCTTGAGACTGTGATTCATGACTACTGTTTAAAGCACTTGAGGTGCAGTAAGATAGTGACTTTGCAAGGCATGCAATAATTAAATGTATTGTATGTCTTGTATTATATAGACTTGAAATACGGCCATCATTGTAGTATTGTGACAAGTTGTGACACTAAGTTGGTGTGAATGTGATAGACGATATAACAACGACGGCAGATGGTGTCGATACATATCACTTAGTGAAGTCGGCCGGTCGCTACAAGTCAGAATTTGTCTAATGTTGTTTTTAGGTCGACTCTTCGACAGAATTGACGTAATAAAACCGGTCTCAAATGTTTGTCCATCCATCTGTACGTACCTACGTGCGTACGTCCATTTGTCCACAAAATGTTTCTTCGATTTCAGTGAAATTCGGCATGTACGTAGAGGTCGATGTGTGATGCACGATGGTATACAGTATGACCCGATCCAGGGTAAAGGTCAAGGTCACGAGCCATTCAAAGTTGGAAATCTGGCCATTTTCAACCATTTACAATGGGAGCTGGCAACTGACCACGGACTCTTAAACTAGGGCACAATATCTAAATTCAATCGGGCCAGATTTTTGATATTTGGCCTAGTTTTTGTGTCACGTGACCTCGAAATTGGCAGAAACGTCGCTTGCGAAGAGTCGACCGTCAGTCCCATATATGGCTAATTTGTTTGATCCTTCGTACAGTTTTTCATTAATTTGTTTCTTTGTTGTGCTGTTAGAAGATCAATACAATTGCTGTGAAATTGTCATCAGTGAATCTGTTGTTACTTATTTTAAAAATGATACATCTAGTGTATATACACGAGAGCTGTAAAACAAGTGTCTATGTGTTTAGGCATTTTGTTATCCATTATGTACATTATCATCTGTATCTTATAATCACAACAACAAAACTTAGTAATTTAGATAAAAACAGAGTGTTTGCATTGGTGGAGGTTTCTTTACCCACGCAGATGATAATCGCGTGGATAGGATTTTCGTCAGCAATTGTGTGTTTGTCTCTGTTTTTTCACAAAGCATCTCAAGAACTGATGCAGTTTTTGAGATATAGTTGATGTATATAGCTGATGTTTGTGATGTCACTTGTTTGTTATATATTGGGTTTGAAGAGTTAACATTTTTGTGATAATCGTTTTAGTAATTGTTAGAGGTTTCTGTATTCTGATATTATTGCACCATACGTGTCAGTTAGTTTTATAATCAGGTGAAAAATGCTATAAACATTATGTAAATGAGAAAGTAAATTGTGATCAGTCGATGGCAGTGATGACTGTCGACGTGTTTTCGCACTGTGGTTTTGTGTAGGGAGTGCAAGCGTACAGTTGGAATTTCAACCACTGATCTAGTTGGCAGGTCAGTAGTGATTTGCCTTTTTCTTCATTGCATTTTAATGCTTTTTGTCAAGGCACGTCACAAGACTTGTCGACTTAGTTCATCGCACGTTTACCACACATGGCTCTGACGCACAGCGTTGCAGTGGTATTCTGCTACAGTTTTGTTGGGATTGGGATATGCTGCAGCAGTGGCAATAGCATCCAGTCTGCTTTACTTGCACAATATCTGCATGCATCGTTTGTCTTCAAACGGCAGTTTGCTCATTATGTTTTAGCAACAGTTCCTCAAAATCGAAATCAAAAGTACACTGCAAGTCAAAACATCGGGATTTGCATCTCTGCTGTGATTTCACCAACCGTTCATTGTGTCACATAGTAAAAACCGAGTTTTTTGGAACACCCTGTAGATTTGACTGAGTTGGAGTTTGGAATAAGCCTAAAGGAAAGGGTATGAATGTTTTTGTAAGTTTATTATTGCACGTTGTTTTAATGTGAACCAAGTTATGAATAATGAAATTGCTGCAGAAGCCGTGAAAGCTGTTTGATGATGGTGGCGTTGACATTGTGTGACTGTTTGTAGAATGTTGCTGGTGACAAAGACTCATCACGAGCGAGATGAAGCTAAAGTTCCTGACAGACTTTTGCAAGACATTGGACAGGTTGAAACTGACCTTAATATATTCATCTTTGTTACAGTGTGGCATTGTGTGCAAATGTGCAGTGTAATCTCATAATTTTGTCTGCCCATCCTTGCTATCATACTTTTAGCTTATAGATTTTGTAGCACTTTGCTGGTATATTTTGGCTGCTACTTTTAGCAGTTACTTACTTAGTTAATAAAAATATTTATACGGTGAGTATAAGCACCCATCACAATGCACCAGGGTCAACTGACTTTCAGATGAAAATATTTTAAGTAGTTGCATAAAATTAATTAGTTGATTAATCGTTAACAAGTTAATAATGTGTTTTTACTTACTTTGTTCCAATAACTGTTGCATGTCGTCTGAAGCCTGTCGAAGGAATATTAATTTGTCTTTTTTCTTGTAATTGAACGTAGATTATAGAATTAATGATAGCATTGATTTTGATTTCCTTAACGATTTGTTTTGCTTTGATTTGTTTAACGAAGTCAGTGACATACCAACTGCAGCACACATCTGCCAAAGAAAGAGTATATGCAAGCAATGTTTGAATCACTAGCTTTATTCCATTTGAATAATTGTTGAGATATCAGCTGATAACTGCAACAGAAGACCAGTTTTAATAGCGTGGATAGTTGACTACTGTTTTTGTGTTATGTAGCTCAGCTACATAACACAGATGCATGTTTGTAAGGATGTGACCATGAATAATTGAGAAACTCAACTGACGAGTTTCTCTACTACTAATAACAACACAAAATGGCAAATATAATCAATATCGACATTTAATTATTTAAAACTAATAACAATAATATTTAATAAATCAGTTGTCCTGACAATAACACACAAGTTTAAAATTAAACTCCTTTAACTAAAACTAAATGCTGTAAATATTTGCCAACAGAAAAAGCAGCAAAACTAAAAACTGCAGTAGGTGCTTATCTCACGTGCTGTAATGATAGAACTCTCCAATATGGATCATGGAATACACTTTAGCTTCTGAAATGGTCTTCACAGAGACATCTTCAAAAGATGTGGAATATTCGTTCATGAAGAGTAAATGTAATATCTCTGTCGTATCATCACGAACAACATTCCATTGCGTTGTTCAGAAAACTCTGAAATCACTTTAAATCGAAAATTCGATCATCGCCAAAGCAGCAAATGTTTGCTTATCATCAACAGCTATTCAGCTTTATTTCTAACTTTCATCAAGTTATAATCTTTGTGGCAATGAGCCACTAATAACTATTTCTTTTCTCTACAAATTCAAAAGCAGTTCGGCCGGAAAACGTTTATACGTCATCATGGCAATCACTTCTGTGCAGAAAACCATAAGTAAGTAAACAGCAAGTGCAACTTAAACTCAAAAATTCTTTACAGCGTTTGTTTGACATAGTTTTTATGTACTAAGCCAAGAGATTGGCTGACAAGAACGTCTCCGAAATGACCTATTTTGTGTTGAGTGCAATGTAAAACCTTAACTCAGTCAATCCTGTGGAGTCATCTGAGTTAGTTTACTTTGAACTGTTTGTGTATGTAATAGTTGTGTTGAGTGTGATACCTGATTTATCACTTGTAGGATCAGAAAGCCCGTAGTCCTTACACCGGGACATGCAAATTCTTGCCGACTACAAAGCGAATAGCTCAGTTCAGCTCAGGGCATGAACCCAAACCGTGCGATAGGATTGTCTATGTTGCTGGAGCATTTGATCTTTTTCGTATCTTTTTGCTTTCTTTTGACTTTGAATGTGTTAGCTTGTTTGCTTAGCTGTGATTGAGTTTTGTTTATTAGTAATATTCAGCATGTTATTTTATTGTGGCCTCATTGTTTAGCATTACGTCCTCCACGGTCCCATATTGATGAAGGTGAAAAGAACTTGAACCTGCTAACTGGGCATTTTACTTCTACATTAATTTACCATCATCTTATCTGGGGGATAAAAGGTGAGGTTGTCAGGACCGTTCTGTACTGTATTGTGTACGACACTTGTGCACAACGATATGCACACACATGGATATAAGCAGTTTCTACAGCTGACTGTTGGTTTAGGTTTACACTCGCCAAAGGCTGCGGATAAATAGCAACACTTTGTTGAACAATGTCCAGTAGGCCTCATTAAAATCCAGAAAGGTTTGCCTTTCTTGTGCAAGCTTACCCCGGTTGTCCCAGAAAAAAATTTAACGATTGTTGTTGTTGTTTACCTTTATAAGCATCATTGTTAACTGCAGCATTTAGCACTTGTCATGTCCTTATTACATGTACACCACGTGAGTAAAACGTTAGCTGACCGTATATTGAGATGCCGCCCCATAGGGGCTACGGGGCAGTAATGTGCTGTGATTTATGTGTTGATTTTGGTGCTATATAAATTGTTTGTTTGTGTGTTTACTTATCTTCCTTCCTCTTTTTTTGTTCTTTACTTTTTACTTTCCTTATGCATTCTTTCTTATTTACTTCCTTACTTGATTACTTCCTGAATTATCTATCTACTCCTTCCAGAATTGACCCGTTCCGTTTTAGGCCTGAAGTTGTAGGAGGCGACCAAACCTGGCTTTAGTTATTTGGCTTCATTATATGTTGTAGTATATTTTTTTATTAGGTCAACTCTTTGACAGAGTCGACCTAATAAAGCTGGTCTCAAATGTCCATCCATACGTGTGTACATACGTACATATGTACGTACGTCCGTCCGTTCTCGAAACGTTTTGTTCGATTTCAATGAAATTTGGCGTGTAGGTAGAGGCCGACGAGTGATGCATGACGGTATGCAGCATGACCCAATCCAAGGTCAAGGTCACCAGGCCTTTAAAGTTGGAAATCCAGCCGTTTTCAAAAGCTATCTCCTTCGCCATTTATAATGGGATCTGGCAACTGACCACAGATTCTTAAACTAGGGCACAATATGTAAATTTGTTCGAGCCGGATTTTTGATATTCGGCCTAGTTTTTATGTCACGTGACGAGTTGGCACAAACTACATTTGCGAAGAGTTGACCGTCAGTCCCTGTACGGAGCTAATTTATGGATGCATGTTTGCTTTTTAGGTCGACTCCTCCGAGTCAACCTAATAAAGTGGATCTTGTTGTGTTTGTTTCAGTTTTTCAGTACTAAGAACGTCTCCGAAATGACCTGTTTTGTGTCGGTTGGGACGTAAAACCGTAACTTGATCGATCAGTGTTGAGATGCCATGGGCAAAATAACGGCAGTTTTTGACACTGACTTTTAACAGTCTCTGTATGTAAGTTTTTGTAAGTGCTGGCATGGACAGCTGAGGTAATGGATGTGGCTTCTGTTCATTGGAGAGCCGACACAGTGGATCTGCCATCTCTTCCCTTAGAAGTCTATGGAACAAGCAAGGATGAGTCCAGTCCACACGTCTAGTTTTAGTGGCAGTACTCTGGCCTATCCCAGTTATACCTAAAACTTCCTTTTGCAGAATTTTGCTCAGCCTGGAGTAACTGGAGAAAAGATAGTCATTTAAACAAAACCTGAGCATGTGCATGCTTTGTAAGTCATTAACGTTTGGTTATCGGCTGTTGATGGAATTAACACCGTCGTTTAGACGTTGGTCACGTCGACTTTTTGGAGAAAGCTCAGGAGTTGGGCGATTACGTTATTGTTGGCATTCATTCTGATCCTGTAAGTTATGTTCAGTGGCTTATAGGTTGTTTTAGCATTTAGTAAAGTTTGTGTAGTCATTCCGTACCTGGACTGCATTTTTGATAAAAATAATATGTACTGTTATTGGTTTTTGCTGTCATCAAAAATCATAATTTTAAGGGAATAAGTGAATGGTTATGACAGCAACGGAGATAAAATGAAGAAAAAAGTCTAATCAGTTTTACACAATACAACAGTATGTGACTAGTTTGTTGATTTTAATTACCACTTCTTAACTCTTAAATGCGTAGCACTTTTATAGAGAGCATATAGATTCAGATAATAAAATTGCAGCAAAGATCAACAGTTTCAGATGTCTCAGCAAAATTTTTGGAAGGAAAAATGTGACGGGGTTTTTCGTCTGCAATGCAGTCATGCTTTTTAAATCCTGAGTACAGTGTGTATGACTTGAAAGTTGATAGTCTTTTGCATCTCTTATGTGTCTTGTTTACTGACAAGTTGCTATAGAAATGAAATGAGGAGTTAAGACAGAATATTGTATAAATTTTTAATTTTTGCTGTCATGAAGAACAGACTGTACATTACTTCTATTTTATGAAATGTCTGTGCTGGTGCACATAAACGTTACAGGTTGTGAATCGTTACAAAGGTGCCAACTATCCAATTATGAATTTACATGAACGAGTGCTCAGTGTGCTTACAAACAGGGTAATTGTCTTACAGCGTTAAGCTACTCATAGATTTCATAGACCTCTTTCTGTTAGTTGGTGCAATCCTAATAGTATATAATATAATGTATTTACATGAATTATTTTGTTATCTAGTTTTGATATATTTTTGATATATTTACTTTTGACATCACATTTGATGTATGATATTTTGTCCAGCAGATGATTGTGGTACTGAATAAGCACCAGTCAGGGCTGGCGCTGCATAAGCGCCAGTCCGGGCTTAGCCAGACGCAGGCCACGCCTAAAGGGGGCGCATTATATAAATACCCGACAAACTGTTCACTCTTACTTACTTCACCCTACACATGACACATACACTCGCTTACATCAACCAATTTTCTTCATCTGCTCGGCTAGCGCATTGGACCTACATAAGGTGTCAGTGCTGGGGTCCAGAGTAGGCTGGACCCCTGCCCACAGTAACGAACGAACGAACCTAAGTGGATCTGGGACTGAATGCCAGTGTAGTAGGTAGTGGACAATCAAAGTCTATGTGCACATCAGTGAGCGTTGATCAGGTCGATGAGCTGATCAGCTGGCAAGAAAGTGAGAATGACGGCCATCTTGTGCTGGTCCACCACAGACTTTGTCTGAACAGAACGATCTGTTGTCGGTCCATCTCTTTCAACAGATTGGATGTGCACCACTTTTCTCAAAGGTTATCTTCCAGAACAGTTTGAGAAAAACTGACGACAAACTGGCTAACCCAGGTTCTTGCAGTAAACGGTGGTTATAATGCAGGTAGATAGGAACGTAATGACAGTAATGATGCTATTCTGTTGTTTTGCTGCGTGGACATTTTTGAACATGTTAAACATTCTTTCTTACATCTGAAATTGCATAATTTTGTCTAGTACTGAGACAGCCAGAGGAGACTTGGCAAGGATCACTTCTTTGTGGTGCCTTGCATATATGCATCTTGGTAGACACACTGTGTTCCAACCACAGCCAAACTTGCCGATGTTGAACTAGGCACAGTCATTGTACTGGAGGTCGGCTGAATAAGGTGTGCAGTGATTTTGAAAAAGTATTAGCCCACCTGGCATAGTATGCTGCAGGGCTTACGTTTTGCTGATGTTAATTCCTTTCATCATCATCATCATCATCTTCGTTATATATCATGCGGTCTTTATTGAGCATATATGTTTTTACTAGGTCTGTTATAGATTTTTAAAAGTTTAGTTGTTTCATGTGATGTTCTTTGGTTGCAATTGTAGCACGTGTCAGAGGTGGTAATTGGTGCGCCATATTCAGTGTCTGCCGAAATGATGGAACACTTTAAAGTCGACATCGTTTGTCACGGCCAGACTTATATTAATCCAGATGTCGATGGAAGCGATCCATATGCGGTAATATTCAGAACTTTTTATGACTGTTTTTTTTCCATAATTTAATGTATGGATTTTATTCTTTATCAATGATATTTTTAGGTTCATAGATAGTTTTGAAAATTCAGTTGTCTACTGCTTCATTGCATTATTAGTTTTCTGCTTCGTTGCATTATGAAATCTAAAATATTTTAATATATCCCGTAAAATTCGATTATAATATGCACAATTTTGACCATTATTACCCCTCTCAAAGAGGGGTTGTGTATTATACACGTGAACTAATGAGTATGTCGGTTTTTCTGGTAGTTAAATGAGGCCACAGATCACCATGAAGCGCACTTGTTGCCGCTATTATTAGCTGAGAGTGTGCCAAGATCAAGTCACAACTGCAGCAAAGACATTTGACGTTCTGGGTACATTTACGGTGAGACGACGGCAGCTGCTGTGCTGCGGCCATTGTGATTCTCACGGCTTTGGCGAGACGTGATACGTTGCTATCGGTGACCCTCCCACAGACGACATGGCTGCTAAGTCAGAACAGAACCGTCGCTTGTCTAGCAGATAAACTGCCACGTTCCACGGCCATCACACTCGACTATTCCGTGTTGCTTGTTTGCTGCCTCACGCCCCCTCAGCCAGAATACTCTTCCTTCTAGACGCGACGGGGGCGGGCGACTGCTCTTAATCACTCTGTTTACGTAATCTCCTGCCGGCGGCGTTGCTTTGCACCAGTGCTTGAGTCGGGCGCCTGAATGGACGGTAATTAGTTAACGATCGTCGCACGCCGCTTGGACTAAAGCCCAAGTTTCCTTCATCTGTCTGAACATCCAGGGGCGTTCGTTACATGCACCGTCGCTGCTGCTGCTGCTGCTGCCTTGTGCGTGGTCACTGTCACGGTGACGCCGGCGTTGTCGCACAGTAAAGCGATTTGCGTCAGTAAACAACTTTGTACACGGTTGCGTAGAAGTGACTGGTCAAGTCGTACCCAGGTCAACTCGTACCCTGGCATGCAAGTCAACTCGTTTCAATGCTTCTTCATACTTCGTGCCTTTAAATTCATAAGCAGCGTCTTAATGATTTCTGCACTTTAACAATCAGCTGTTTTTCTTTTTTTGTAATGCGGTAACCAAGATACAGTGCGATAGACATACGGTCTTAACTCTTACTTGTGAAGTTGTGATTTAAATAGCTTCACCATCACATCTGTTTGAATACGTAGTAGATGGCAGCACAGCTCACGGGAAAGACTGAATTGATTCTAACGTTAACAGTGGAAACTAGACATCCTGTAGGGGGACCATTTGGCCGTAAGTTTTCGGCATTTGTAATCATTGCAAAGTTACGACGGCCTGAAGTTGCAAGACATGGAAATTTTGTGAGCAATTTTTGCGTTTTTTTTGGAAAAAACGACCCCTCTCAAACTGTCGCTACTGCTCGGATCGCGCCCAAAATCTGCCAGGACTAGCTCCCCACATTTGGCTCACACTGTTCCAGATATCATCAAATCAGTTCGCCGTTAGCGGAGTTATTGCCGAACGTGTGAAGACCGTTTTCCCCCCTAGAGTATTTACAGTATAGGCTCTTTGAACCTATAATGATCTGTAATGTTGTTGTCAACTGATGTGATTGTGATAGCCCAAACATTTCTACAGTTACATCAAAAAGTATACTGTGTATTGTATAGTGATTAGTGTAACTGCCAGTGCATGATTTTCGGACAGTCTGCTGAACCATAAGCGTCAAAACTTGACTGTTGCCAAATGTTGCTGGTTTAAAATTTGTCAGCATAATTTTAGGCAAAATTTACGGACACAAAACATTTAGCAGATTTTACAGACACATCTTAACCTGCCAATGTGGCCGAGTGGTTAACGCACTCGGCCGCCATGTGCAGTAGAGCGTGACACACTCAGTGGCCGGGCGCGTCCGCCTACCAAAGAATTATTTCTTATAATTCCTATGCACATGAAGAACAGGGACTTAATCCCGGGCAGGTAAGAGGGTTGGTTCGACGGTGTCCTCTATAACCTGTGACCGTCGCTGATGCCTTGATTTGCAGCGTCAAGGTATCATCCGCGCTGACGTGAGAGCCGAAGCAGACAGATGTGACTAAGTATCCTGGTTGACGCTGCAGAAGTGTCAATCAGGTGGCCGGGCGCTGAACGGCAGACCGGTCAAGGCTGTCGCTGCATAAGTGCCAGTCCAGGCTTAGTCAGACAGTAGGCCGCGCCTAGAGGGGGCGCGTTTAGAAATACCTTCTACTTTCCTTCCTTCACCCTACATAGTGCACACACCACACACACCTGTCAACTCCCCTCCTCTCCCGGGGCTGGCGCATTGGACCGATTCAAAAAGGTCTCAGCGCTGTGGTTCAGAGTAGGCTGGACCACTGCTTGCAAAGAACGAACGAATGAGCAGACACGTCTAATTCCTGTTGTTTTATGGACGTTCCGTAAATTTACGAACGCTGGCAACTATGACCTAACGCCCAAACCCAGATTCCTGCCCTGAAAGTTGTTAGTCGTGACGTGTACACTGCAGTGGTTGTGTGTATGACAGGAGCCAAAGCGACGTGGCAAGTTTGTTTTGGTTGACAGTGGAAATACTGTGACGACTGAAGGCATTGTCCAGCGCATCATTGCTCACCGGTTTGACTGCATATTGTATGATTGCAGTGTAAAATATAGGTAGGTTAAAAAAGATAAACAGTTCTCCCAAACTCGTTACCGAGCGTTGGGCCCGGAGCTGATCCCGGTGTACAGGCAGTCAGCCCGCAGGTGACTTGAAGCTATCCACCCGGCGGTAGGCTGTCATTACTTTCCGCCAGGCCTGCGGTTAACTTCCCAGCCGAAGAGCGTCACCGTCCATCGGCCGGTACCAAATTATACTGCTTGGTGACAGAGGCACATGCGTGTGAGCAGCTTGCCCAACCTGGAAGTGGACCGGCCGAGATTCGAACCCGTGACCTTTTGGATCTCGAGCGAACGCTCTACCGTTAAGCGACACAGGCCACAGTTTTAGCCCGTGTGGTTTAAATAACAAATACACATGTATATTTAGTGTAAAATCTACATCGGTGTATTTGTTATTTAAACCGCACAGGTTAAAACTGAGTGAAATGTTAACACTTCACTGTTACAGATACCATCAAGTTTTTTTGAATTGATAAAACTTGCTGCATCATTGAACCAGATTGACGAGGTCGTCACACTGCCTGTAAGACGAGACTTAAGTTAAAACAGTTTGTTTGTACGCTGCAGCTGTACTCGTATTGTTCATATGTGGATGCTGTATGTGTACTGTAGGTTAGAATATGAGATGCGCAATCAGAAGAAAGAGGAGAAAGAGTTAAAGATAGCAAATGCAAATTCCAGCAGTCAAGAGTGACTGTGAAACACGCAAACACTCAACAGCATTGATGACAACATGTTCCATTGTGTGGTGTGGGCCTTGTTTTTTACGCACACTGTTCTATGCAGTCATTCTAATATTGACCACTTAGGACTTGTTTAGCATGGATGTGTACCTTTGTGCTATGTTTTATGTGAGTATCTTTAATTGATCGGTGGCTAACTTTGTTCTTTGGTCTGTGTTTCTAATAATTTCACAGTGTAGCACGGTAGTGCTTACGCTGTTGTAAGGGCGACCAGCTGTTCCAATAGAGAATGGCAAAATTGGGGGTATCAGAACTCTAAAACCCCTGAACCGATTGTCATAAAATTTGGCAGGGTGATTGCGTCGGCGATATGACTCAGCAAGCTAAAATTCAAACCGATCGCCCTACTGGGGGCATCCCGGCAAATGGGTGAAATATCACTCGCGTGGTTTTTAGTTTTTTAACCCAATTTTTTGCTCGCGTCCCAAAACCGGAGAACTGATTTTTATGCTGTTTGATTCGTAGAATGTCAGTCCCGGGTTATTGCATTCCTAGAGGGATAAAACTACAAAAAGTTTCCGATTTCCTCAATTTTTACTCCCAAAACACCTCCAAAAGGGGCGTGAATAGGCATTTTCAAGCCTAACGCTCAAAATATTAAAGCTTGCATATTATCGAAACTACTGCACTGATTCAAACCAGACTTTGCACAATGACAAAGACCACCAAATACTCTTTGTGGGTGGTCCAAACAGGCGTACAACAAATCCAAGATGGCGGACGGCCGCTATCTTGAAAAATTGAAAACCGGCCATATCTGGGCAACAGCATGAATGATCTGCATGATGACGCTCATTGGCCATCTGAAGGGTATGGGCAGTTAAAATTTTGAACTTTTAAAAAGCAACATGTCGGACGGCCGCCATCTTGAAATATAGACAAATGGCCATATCTCGGCAACGGTTTGACCGATCGGCGCGAAATTTGGCATGCTGATGCACATTGACCCTTGAACAATCAGTGTGAACTATGGCACTGTGATACATACTGACTCTGAAAAACCGTATCGGCAGTTAAAAATTTGAATTCCTAAAAATCCCATATGGCAGTCAGCCACCATGTCGATAACAGTTAAGTTGCTATATCTCAGCAACGGTTCGACCTGTCGCCGAGAAATTTGGTATGATGATACATGTTGATCCTAATAATCCTATCGGTTGTTAAAATTTTGAGTGTTTAGAAATCCAATACGGCTAGTCGGCGACGGCCTTTATTTTCAAATTTAAAAATCGTCATATCTCTGCAATGCCCACGTAACCCTTTTCGAAATTTAAATATCTTTTAAGTGACATTTGAGATTACATCTTAGTAATAAAACAGCAAATATAAATGGTAAAACTGGCCACTTTACAACCAGGTGTAAGGTCGACAGAGTCAGCTCTAGAACGGCGAAAATGACTTTGGTATAGGACTCCACCTAGAACGTTAAGCACGCCCTTACCAGTGAAGTCATGCCAAAAATCATACTTGCTGTGAATGTGACTGCAGCACGGAATAAATGGCCATTCTAGCAATACCAGTAGAGCACAGATCCATCAACTGCCGTTTTAGACTCGCCCTTACACTTGGTTATAAACTGGCCAGTTTTTACCATTATTTCAATAATGTTCATAGCTCATGTATATATGCAGTGCATGATTTGCGCCATGCTAGAAACAGTTATTTATGAGCCCGTAGAGTAGATATGTATATATTCCTTTAATTTAATGTAGAATGTTAGTTGTTACCGAGTTGAATACATTATTCTTCGGCTTTGTGTTTGTGTGTTTTGTGTGCACTCAATTGTACAAACTTGTGGATGAATTCGGGAAATAGGTACATGGGACCGGGATAGAAAAAAATTCGCCATATATAGTATTCTCTGTAGCAGTGGACATTTGTTTGAAACTGAAAATGTGTGCTTGTCACGTGTGCAAGAATACAAGGAGGGCTGCCGTGAGTATGGGGATCTCCATGGGTATGGGATGGATATGGGGACTGTAATGAATCCCCGTGGGCCTGTGTAGATTCTATGGGGATGTTGAATGGATGTGAGGTTAAGCGGAAACGTGTTAAACATGCGATAATATCGATGTCGATGTTTCAATTTTGCCAAATACAGTCCAATTTTTAATTAATTTTACTTACATTTTTTCATTGTCATTACTGAATAGTGAATGGACATAGTAACACCGTTATGTGTAGGCTTACAGTATAGTTTTTAACCCTGTTAGTTTCGTACATATCGAAGTTTTGATTTTGCAAAAATTACGCAGTACTGTACATACAGACACTATACATGACATGTAACGAAAAGGCACAGGGTGTCGGGTATGGGTATGGAGGATTTCGGGATTCTGTGGGTATGGGGATTGAAACTATTTCGAAATTACTCGCAAAGTAAACTAAAATAGGAACGGAGAAATTTGACGATTAATGGGAAGAAGTACGGAGAGGCACGACGCCGTTGTCACCGTTACTATGGTAACGGCGTACATTGCCAAAGAAGCATATTGATGGACGTACGAAAGCGAAGTAAATTTAGCGTTAATGGGACTTAGGTTAATGAAGTATATACAGTTCAGGTTGCGACTGCACACCGCGGGCGAAGTGTGATGTCTACGATTGTCTTGTTTGTCCTGAGAGGTGCACAAATCTGGAACTTTTGTCCGTAACGCGTTACGGACGTCGACGGCCGTAAGACGCCGTCGATGGCGGTTGACCGCGATCGAAAGTGTGTGAACGCGGGGACGGTCTCAAAAATCTAGCGTGCGCACGTCGTCGACGACTGTAGCACGCCTTCAGTGCTAGATTTTTGAGATTGTCCGCCGCGTTTGCACACGTTCGATCGCGGTCGACCGACGTCGACGGTATCATACGGCCGTAACGTGCCGTATGCGGCACGTACCATAACGGCCGCAGTGAGAACGTGAAGGTAACTTTAACGTTAGTAAAAAGACGAGACAGACGCCAGACTGAAACATTATCTTATCGCTAAACTCGGCCAGCGTAATAAGTAGCCTAATTGCATGCTTTTGACAGTTTTAATCTGTCGAAATTTTATATGAAATGTCGAAAATTGGGTGGTTTGGGGGTAGTTGGAGGTCACTCAAGATCACTGGAAATAGCACTGTTCGATACAGCGCATATGAGTTCCTATTAGCGTTCTACGCGTATATAGTAACTGTCCCTATGGGTAGTAGGCGGCAAGTGCACCGCTGACGGTTTTGCCGAACTGGCTTTAGCGAATTGATTAAACCGTCTGGTCAAGTGAGCAAGAAAGTCGAAGAAACCCGCTAACATGCGACGGATGTCGGATGTGTAGGCCTACTGAAGCCTTTCATTTGCTTGCGGCATAAAGTTGTGGCGCTGTATTATTTGTCGTGACTGATTTCTTGAAGCCGGATTAGTGAGTGGCCATCGTTACGGTTGCTAAACGAAGCCCATTTGTAATACTGCTTCAGAGCTAATTCCGGACAACGTGTATTACGAAACGCGAATAATATAATATGCGTGACTTGTGCGTGGGAAACGCATGCAGGTAGGCCTAAGCGCCTTTAAACCGACTACATCCTGTCTCAAAAATTTGGTTTGCAATCTATCTTCTACAGTCTAGGCCTATTGTAGGCCTAATGAAATTTTGCACATGGTATCCGGATACCAGTGGCCACTAAATGTATGCATGACTCTCCCACCTTACCCTTCTTCTGTTCATACACACGCGGAAATTGAAAATTCCGACTAGGTGCACTTTCGAAACAACACCAACGAAATCATTTTTTTTTCTTCCACGCTGTAACGGAACATGATATTAAAATCGGAAAGAAACTTGTCGATCTACAGGGACTGTCCTGAATTCCCCCAAATTTGATGAACTTTGGTCCAGAAACGGCTGAGAACGCGGTTGGTGAGTTATTGCCCACCCCTCTAAATTTGCATTGGGAGACACTGTGAGCCTTACGCCCTTACCGCATGGATGGATGTTCTATAGCCTAACAGACAGCAGGCAAACTCTGGCACAGTCTACAACAAAAGAATGCCGGGCGGGCTCACGCTGGTCTTTGCCATGCATCTAGTAGGAGAATATTACGTTTAAAGGTCTGTTCACATCGCCGCGACAGAATTTAACGGGACTATAACTAGTAGTTTGTGCAGTTTTCACAATGTTAACAACTAATTCTTCTTCGTCTTCTTCTTCTTGTTCTTTTAGTGAAGATGCCGACTCGATGACGAGCAGTGTCACACCATGCACGAATGCGTAATAGATGTTTGTCGTTGCAGCACGGTGGGCGTATGCCTCAGGCCACGACAGCGAGCCTTATCCAGTGCTTTTCCATGTTCAGTGAACCGTGATGAAGCTTCTGGTCGGCGACGGCTGACGTTATCAGCGGGCATCATAAAAATACAACTCGGCTATGACGTCATATTCGGGCTGTATCACACACTCGCACGGTAGTGCGAGAGTGTTGTAAGGACGACGATCAATGTCAATGGGAAAGGCCAAAATTTGACCCCCCGCCACCAATAAACCCCTTGACCGATCGTCACCAAAGTTTACACACGTGATTATGTCGTGGATATCTACCATCGCGCAAAATTTCATCCAGATCGGATAAGGGGTTTCGTTTCTGCGCATGCTCGATTTCGCGCGTCAAATTGTTTACTCGGCTATTTTTTCGTTTTTTTTGGGGGGGTTCTTCAAATCATCTACAGCCAAGACGCCCGCACGGATTTTGACGGGCGTTGTAAGGACGTTTTCGACGGGACAGAAATTTTCGCTCGAAAACGCCTTTAACATTGGACATGTACCAAGTAAACGACCCTTAATCGTCATCATAGCTCCATAAAAGTTGTATAGTGA
>Ga0209780_1000825_pt1 | contig 18482 bp, 9 predicted proteins | sample WorMetexBAHAMAS2_FD_187384 | JGI IMG/M metagenome (GOLD analysis project Ga0209780, IMG submission 187384) | Marine gutless worms symbiont microbial communities from Max Planck institute for Marine Microbiology, Germany - Inanidrilus exumae... | ecosystem: Host-associated > Annelida > Digestive...
CGGAATTTTTGCTTGAAAAATTCCGGAATTTCGGGGCTTGGGGGAAAACGGAATTTCCGGAAATCCGGAAATCGGAATTTCCGGAATTGCAATCACTAAATGCTGTATATATATAGTTGATGTTGACTCTGTTGATTCATTTAAGTCTAAACGTGACAACGTTTGGATATACCAAAATGTAAAATATGATTACACCATATATTTTTTACCATGATTACATTGATTACGTTCTCGGAAGTGTCTGGGGTCGCCGCTCGCCGTTGGTTTGGTTGCCGGTTCCATTACGTTCGGTACATACCGATTATACGCACAAGAAACAGACGAGTTATGATTCAGCGTAACAAAGTGGGCGTGTTTTGTTGTTCATTTGTTGGCCTAAATGTGGCGTGTTGTTACGGAGGCGTGGTGTGATGGAGATATTAAGTACACAAGTATGTTGAACTTGTTTATCATGTGACACCGTGACTTACGACGTTTGACAACTGTACCGAATCGTAGCTGACTGGTTAGTATCGGACATGCGTTTTAATAATACGTCTTAAATTGCAGTTTAATTTAATTTATAGTGGTCAGTGGTTGTGACTAGAACCTTTGGAATTTGAATTAAGTACACTTGAACTTGTTCATCACATGGTGGTAACTAAGAGAACGGCCCAGAGTGCTGAACGTGTCGAACGCCCAGAGAAACAACAACGACAACCCGGAATGCCAAACAGTTCGTGCTTAATATGAAAGTAAATGAGTAAGATGGCTGCAGTTTATGGACTCCTCTTCTAACAGATAGCCTTAATATATAGGTTTAGGCCGCTTGGGTATAGGGTTAGTAGGGTTAGGGTTAAGCCTGTTTGGCATCTCGGGCGTTTGGCATGTTCAGCATTCCAGCGTTTGCCATCTGGCCCATACCGAAAACAATGCTGGTTCTGTGACTGGATTGACTCTGACTTTAGGTAGAATGACAGATTAGTAGAGATATACGGTACTGCAGCAGAATACCGGGGCTTAATAACGATGAGACTGTGAAGCGGATCCATTCTGTTTTTACATAGTACTAGCGCTCCACACTCATGCCGACAGCGCTCGATCAGTTACTGTTACTGAACACTAGTTCTGAATTTCCAGATGCAGCTCGTGTCTACAGTGCACTAGACCTTGTAGCTGCCGCCCGCTAGTTCTGAATTCCCGGGCGCGCAGAGACGGGCTCAAGCGGTGCTTGCTACCCTCCCGCCATGACTATCCAGAGGGTACAAAGATGCCACGTGCCAAATTTTGGGCAGATCTGCTCGGAATCGTGGCGATGCATAAGGAACAAAGAAACACACACAGATTTGATTTTATATATATAAGATTTAGGAAAATGATAGAATGATGTTACAGTAGCTTGTGCTAGCTGTCTGTTAAGTGACAGTATATGTAGCATTGTGATCTATGCATACTAGTTAGAGCAGTGGCTTTGATGACTTTTACAAATGAGAGTAATGATTATTGTTACCATAGCAGCATTTAGTGTTTTATGTGTTGTGCCATGTTACCAATGGTTACTGAACATCTCACAGTACCAACTGGCAGACAGTCAACCCGCGGACAATTTATAGCTAACGATAACTGCACGGTGCACACTGCACGGACAGAATGTACATATAGCCACAACTATGACAACTATAACTATAACTACTATGGTAGTTACATAGTCAGGCACACTAGTGTCATTCTAAGGCATGTTGGAGGCCTGCATGACTTGTCCACGACTACGTGAATTGACTGTCTGCAAGTTCATTCGTTTACCAGATGTCAAATTATCTTGTTTGTGACTTCTGTGTTCCTAATGCTTGCATCATTTTTTATGCATATTGTTACTCTGTTTTTAATTGTGATGCAGTATTACATGCCATGTGATGCAAATCTTGGTGAGGTTGCAAGCATCACATTTGTTCAAACTATTTGAATTCTTTCCAAGTTGAAGTATATGCTCGGCTCAATGGCAGAAGTAGGCCCAAGTGGTCATAACTTCTCAGATGGCAGCAGTTCACCAACATCTTCAATTGTAGAAGGACTTCTAGTTCATCCACGTATGTATTGCATTAGTTCTTGTTGTAGAGCAGAGATGTACCCGGTAGTAGATTACCATATCAGTACAGCGAAGTATGGTTTATTTAGTACTGTGTTTTTTTAGTAAAGACAGTGTGCAGATGCACATAGGGAGTCTTACGCTGTAGTGTACTGATATGGTAATGATCTTACACTGTAGTATTAGTATGATAGTCATTTCATTTATTTCACTTGATTCTGAGTAATGAATTTTATTCTTCTACTTCTTTCAGTAGAAGTGCTATAATTTTACACCAGAGAAAATTCAGTTAAAAGACGAAAATCATTACAGAATGTTACCTTGAAAAATATTTGTTAGTAACAGTACAGGTAGTTCAGACATTTTATAATTTTCGTTTAAAATAGATTTTAAATTTCCCATGATAACAGTAGTCATTTCAAATATCTATACATCTATGCATATATTTAGCAACATAAAAATGTAGTCTTGCACTACTGACATAACTAACTGTATTTGTTAGATGACACAACAGCTACCATTGTTTTACAGCGTGCAATATTGTGTCCTGTTTTTTGCACTGTATTCTCAAGACTATTGTTAATTTGATAGTATAATATAATCAACTTATTCAGTAATTTTTAGCTACTTTATTATTATTTCTCATAATTTTAATGGTACCAAACACCACAACTTTGCTGTTTCTCAAAAGCAGTGACAACTGCCTGAATCATGGTTTTACTTGGTGCTGCACTATGGCTATAAAACTGACTTTATCCTGCAGCCCTGAAAACCTACTTGCTGAATTCAAAACACTGAATTTTTATGACTTGCTTATTTATTATTGGTTCTTGCAATAAGCTTGCAGTGTGTAGTAAAAATGCATTATTGGTAACTGTAACAATTATATGGTGCTATGATATTGTTGCTGTTGAAGCGATGCCATGGTTTGGTATGGACATCGGTGGCACACTAACAAAGCTGATTTACTTTGAGCCAGATGACAGTGGCACAAATGCAGAGCAAGAGGCTGAGCAAACACTGCATCGCATTCGAAAATATTTGACCAACAACGAAGCGTACGGCAAGACTGGTATTCGCGATAAACATCTGGAGATGGCTGGTGTGAGGCATGTACCGTCAAATAGTTGCTGTTATCATCATTGTTGTTGATAATGACTTGGCAAAAAGATGGCGTGATTTTAACAGTGGAGGATGTTAAACCTAGATGCAGGCCAAAGATACGACGGATGGAAGTGCTAGCAACGACTGCACTTATATTAGTCTGACACTGTGGTTTGATAAGCATATGGAAAGTATTAATAACAGATGACCAGACAACAGTGTAATAGTTTGCGGTAGTGCTTTGACACTCTTGATTGGGTGATCGGAAGGGCTTCTGGCCTGTAAAAATCTGTGACACTTATATCCTCCAGAGGTTCTCTTCCAGAGGAAGAAAACTCTGGAGCAACCACTATCCCCGGGGTTCACCTGGAAGACAGGTGTCAAAACGGCGGTGGTGGTGGTGATGCTAACCAGTTGATAGTGTCACTTGGCAACACTTGCCATGCCTACTATTATAGAAGTATAAAATGTAAACAATCGCCGGTTTACAGAGTTTTTTTGACTGTTACTTCCACATCCCTCTACCGATCGTAACAAAACACGAACTTGGCCTTCCCTTTCCCCCTAGGAACCTTCCCATAAAATTTGGTACAAATCCGTCCACAATCTTTTCAGTTATTGTGGTCACAGACAGACACACACAGAGACAGACACACAAACAAACAACGGTAAAAACATACTCCCTCGCTTTCGCAGGAGAATTATTTTAGTGATTGACTGATTTTTAGCCAACCTTTACAACAGTTTGGCTTATCCTGTAGGTCGTGTCTGTAACGTTGGTGAATCGTAGATAAATGCCTAAATAGATTGACTAGATTTTTGTTTTGGCGGTTACCACAGAGGATAGATAAATTGTATTAGATGTATCCATATCCATCCACAGAAAAGAGACCTCCTCTGGGCATTGGACTTAGAAAATTTCAGCTGTTCTTTATTTACAGCTTTAAATTTAGATCTGCTTTTTGCCTTGGTCAACCATCACAGCCGATGCTGAGGACTTGTTTCATCATGAATTTTTGTTGTGTGTTGATAGTCTGTGAACTTGTTATTTGACATTTTTATCTGAAATTGATTTTATGTCGTCGATTATTTTGTCTAGGTTTGGGGGTCGCCATGGCACATTTCACTTCATACGGTTTCCGACGTGTGAGATGCAGGCGTTCATTGACATGGCAAAGGCTAAGAACTTTCCGAGCTTGGCTACGAGTATGTGTGCCACCGGTGGTGGGGCATTCAAGTTTGAAGCTGACTTTAAACAGGTATTTCTGACAGTTGCTTTATTATGACTTTGCACTGTAAAGGCTAAGTCTGTGTGTCTGTCGGTCACGTATCTCAAAACCCCATGTCTGAATTTCATGAAGTCTTCTGTACATGTTAGCTGTGACCGTGGCTGGTTCCTCTTTTGACGACAATGCAGTACGTTAGGTACTTTGGTATTTGTGAGTGACGTCATGTTTTCAAATAGTGAGGTGTATAGATAACTGGTCACTGGGTGTGAAATGTGCTAGCCTCAATTGCCTTATTTTCTGCTAGATTGTGACTGTGATACTGGCATTGGAGAGCCAGCGTTCAGGAAGCAACACCCCTTCTGTCAGGAGTCCTGTGATAGATGAAGAAAAGATGAGGCCAGGCCCCTAGTTAGGGTTAATGCTTTATATTCCCTTCATTGCTTTAACACTGATGGTAATGTGACAGGTACATGCTAAAAAACTCATACCAGCCGTTTGTTCGTTTGTTGTTTGCAGGCAGGGGTCCAGCCTACTCTGGACCCCAGCACTGAGCACTATATGGTCTCAGCGCTTACTGCGCTTGCCCAGGGAGAGGAAGGGAATTGGTAGGTGTGTGCGATGTGTGTCAGCGATGTGCGGGGAAGGCGGGTTAAGTAGGAGTGAGCAGCTTGTTGGTTATTTCTGTAGCGCACTTCTTCTTGATGTGGCCTACTGTCTGGCTTAGCCCTGACTGGCGCTGTGCATTACGCCAGCTAGCGGCCAACCAAGTCTACCTACTTTGACTCACGCCAGCGTAGCAGGCAGACTTGTCGCTGCTAGATCAATGTGCTTGCAATGGTCACAGTTTATAGAGGTCACTGTCGAACCCTTTTTTCCTGCCCAGGATTATCTCCCTGTTCATCATGTGCTTAGAAATTATTAGAAATAATTCTTTGGTAGGTGGACGCACCCCGGCCGAGTCGAACCCTCACCACTGAGTGCGTCACGCTCTACTGCACATGGTGGCCACTGCATTAACCACTCGGCCACAAGGGCAGGTCTCATTCCAGCCATCCCCAATGATATTCTTCTGGAGCAGGTGGAGGAGGAGGACCGAAGTTGACCTGGGTGACCCATGTTAACCTGGAAACATGACTGTTAAGTGGAATTAGTAGTACTAGTTTGACTGTTGGGTCATACTATTAAACTTTGCTTTTAAGAATGTTTTAACGTTGTCGTCCATTGTATGTTTTTGTGCAGCGCTTAAATCTCGACCTGAGAAAATTTGACGAGTTGGACTGTCTAATTCACGGTATTCACTTCATCGACAGATACAGCCCCAGATGCGAGTGCTACTTTTTTGACAATGCCGATAGTCCAGAGCAGTGCGAAAAGAAGCCGTATGACTTCCGAAATCCGTATCCATACATTGTTGTCAACATTGGCTCTGGGGTCAGCATTCTGTGCGTCCGATCACCTAATGACTACAAACGAGTTAGTGGGACGAGGTATAGCTTTGCCTTTTTCAAAAAATTAGATCATGTCGTCTGATAAAATAATATGTTTTTTATGTTAATTCGCTCCTACTCAACTGTTTTATTCAATTTCTTTTTTTGACTTTCCAGTTTACGTGAACTGAACTAGTGAAATGTGGCTTCTCTGTTGCATCATTGACATCTGGAATTCTCTGTAGGCAAAGATTCGACTGCATCACTTTACCAGGCGCTTAAGAGTGTGAAAAATGCCTTAATTTACTGCATCATAATTGTAAGGTTTAACTGCCAGCACTTTCGCATCGTCAGACTATGTGGCACTTAAAATTTTATTTTATTGTGTAATAGTAAAATATTTGGAAGATGTTACACTAATTAAAGTCCGTTCAGAAACGTATTGATAATAGTCCAAAAGCCTTCACAAATTAAGCTAGTTACCATGAAATTTGTAGAAAATAATGGATTGCACGGAATGACACTTAAGGTGCATTTTTGATGGGAGACGGCCAATTTTGTGGAACATGTCACAGCCGTGAAATCATGAACTAAGCTGGTCTTTGTTGTTCATACTATGAACAACAAAGACCAGCTTAGTTCATAGAATGAATAAAATTTGGCAGTGTAATTGTCAGAATATGCCTGCACACACATTCACTCTCATATCGCCCACTAGATCTCAATCCCTTGTCAACTATTGCCTGAGTTCTAAGGGAAGGGATGTTGATATCATTACGTCGGCTTGCTAACACCAGTTCCCTAGTTGAAAAAAAAATCATTGGAGAGAAAATGTTTGCCCTCTTTTAACCAGACGGTGACAATTTTGAAGGTGATCAGTAGTAGATTATGCAGGATAGGGGTTTGCATCTCAAATCACTTGCATTTTGCTTCTAATCTTGTGCGTATGTGTCTGTGGCCGTAGTCTTGGTGGTGGTACATTCCTGGGGTTGTGTTGCCTGCTTACGGGCTGTGAAACGTTTGAGGATGCCATCATGCTGGCGTCAGATGGCGACAGTACGTGTGTTGACAAGCTTGTCAAAGACATCTATGGTGGTGATTATCAGCGATTTGGCTTGCCTGGAAATGTTGTTGCCAGCAGGTAAACAAATCTGTCAATGCAATTTCTTCAGGCAGTGTTCTGATTACACGTTGTATATAACAGTAACTATTGACGTATAGAGGTCCACAGGACGGTCTTCAGGGACTGGACTCAAGAATTGACTTTCTGTACTCGACAGATTTTTGCTTTTAGTTTTTTCTTGTTATTACCGGCAGTTGTGCGATGCCAGTATTTCGGTTAATCTGGGTGAATTTGGGGTTTATTGCCCTGCAGGGGCGACACGTTGCACCGATGGGGTGAAATTTGGCATGGAGGAATCGACCAAAGGCAGACTTCTCCACACCAGATTTTACTCCATCGGTGCAGGGTGGGGTTTGGAGCCCCAAAAACTGTTATTGTTTGTCCACATTTTGGAATATAAATGCCCCACCGGGGCGTACCCGTTTGACAACAAACCACTCGACAAGGGGCATGGTCATGGGCATATGACCGATTTCTAAGTTTTGGGGCCCAGTCTTATCTTTAGAATGGATGATACTAGGTGCTTTGAAGTTTGAACTTACTGTGCAGATTGTTGCTGACAAGTAGTAGTGCATGCGTGATAGATTACCCCCAAAGGATATGAGTGTAAGCTGGCTGCCAGCTCTCTTTGGCAATCTGCCACTGCCTGCCACACTTTGCCATCAAGACATTAGCTTCTGTACCAAGGCAAACACGGCTTTGAGAATTTTAAAATGCTCCATACAGCCATCATTTCAGTGGCTGTTTTGCCAGCTGAAACTGGATCAGCCAGTTGTTTCTGCCTCCACTTATTCTGGAAGAAAGCACTTGTGAGACCAGCTAAATGCCATTGCTGTCAGCCAGCCCACAATGTTGATGTACTTAATGAATGATATGTCATACTTTGCTGATTATCAAAGTTTGCCAACCGCTGCTTTTTAGGTCGACTTCGACACAGTCGACCTAATAAAGCTGGTCTCAAATGTTAGTCCATGCGTACATACATACAATATGTACGTACGTCTGTCCGTCCACAAAAAGTTACTTCGATTTCAATGAAATTTGGCGTGTAGGTAGAGGTCGCTGAGTGATACACGACTGTATGTAGTATGACCCAGTCCAAGGTCAAGGTCACAAGCCCTTCAAAGTTGGAAATCCGGACATTTTCAAAAGCTATCTTCTCTGTCATTTACAATGGGAGCTGGCAACTGACCACAGATTCTTAAACTAGGGCACAATATCTAATTTTGATTGGGCCGGATTTTTTGATATTCGGCCTCGTTTTTGTGTCACGTGACTTTGAAGTTGGCACAAATGTCAGTTGCAAAGGGTTCACTGTCAGTCTTTATACGGGGCTAATTTTATCTTTGTGTGGCAGTTTTGGACACATGGCATGTGAGGAACGAAGACAGAATGCTAGCAAAGCAGACTTAGCAAAAGCAACGCTAGTCACAATAACAAACAACATTGGCTCAATTGCTCGGATGTGTGCTGTCAATGAGGTATGCACACAACACTGCTTGCTGTGGGTTATTTTCTGTTTTCCTGCATGAATCATTCATTCCCTGCAGAATGATGTAATTATATTTACCCACGTGTGTCATATGGGCTCCGGGGCTGTAATGTGCCGTGATTCATGTGTTGATTTCGGCGCAATATAAATCATTTGTTTGTGTGTTTACTTAAGTTTCTTTCTTCCTTCTTTACTTTCTGCTTTCCTTATGCTTTTTATTTATTTACTTCCTTACTTGTTTACTTCCAGGCACCATGTGGGCCTGGGTTATTCCCCTTATTCCTTCACCTTCCCACCTTTTACTCTATCTATTAGTCTTTAATTTTCTTTTTTCTTACTCGCTTCATCTATTTTCTTGCTTTTCCATCCCTTCCCATTTTACCAGAATAGTCCCGCTCTGTTTCCAGGCTGGATTTTGTAGGAGGTGACTAAACCTGGCTTTAGTTTTTTTGTGTTGATTTTATGTAATGTGTATTTTTAGTTAAGAATGCATGCTTGTTTTTGTAGTATTTGATTTAGTTTTGTTTTGCGGTGTGATAGTTGCGGTGTGATAGTTGTTTCCCCCTGTTTTACGCACTAGCATGATAATTTAAATGAGTCTCTTGATCCCTTTCCTTTTTTGGGTGGCTGCTGAACCAAAAGGCGGCCAGGGTTGAGGTTAATATATCACTGGCCTTCCTTTGCTGGGTAGGGATAGCTTACCGCCCATGACCTTTCGTCTCTGATATAGTCATATTTGTGCTGAAAATGGACGTTGAATTCCAACTAACTATTGTAAAACCGTAACTCAGTCAGTCATTGCAATGAGTCTTGTCATCATCATCAAGTTTGTGTTTCATGCCTATAATTTGGTCCTCGACAAACAAGATCTTTGAAAATCTTTGAAATATCCTTGATTTTTTGTTTCAACTGTTCTATGAACTCTGAATATTGTGCTGGGTGTAGGGTGTCTAAAATGTTGCATATTTGCAATATGTAATACGTGTATTATCCCTTTACAGTATTAAGTGAAAAGCTAATTCTTTACTTAATTTTTGTAATAGAAGTCCATTGCTATAACTAAACGCAACCAACACCTTGTCTGTATCGTGTATTAACTGTGTGGAAATTGTCGTTAAACTCACTATCTGTTAACCCTGCATTGCGGTTTCATATTAATGCCGTGTTGCAGCGCATCGAACGGGTGGTTTTTATTGGCAACTTCCTACGTGTCAACACTATTTCCATGAAAATGCTTGCATATGCCATGAACTACTGGTCAGAAGGGACAATGCAGGCGCTGTTCCTGGAACATGAGGTACTAAGCATGCGTGTCTACACAAACGAGTCACTGGCATCTGAGTCAAAAACGATGCAGAGGTTACTAGGTTATTTCACAACATAGTGTGGCGACACATCTAAGTGTGTTGGATCGTTAGTGATGACTTCATTACAGATCTATGGCCAAGTCTCATGGTGAAAGAATCTTGAAATCAGTCAGAAATGGTGCTTCTTTGACTTACAGTAGTCAATGGTCTATCATTTGATGTCGCCCTACAGCTTATTACGCTGGCTGTGTCCATAGTGGAAAGCATAGAGTAACGGTCTGGCATCCGTCCCTCTGTCCCATCAGCATACTCAGTGCGACTCACCAGGGGGCAGCACGTGACATAGCCGGTGTACATTTCAGCCCAACAGTAAGGAGGACCTACATACTTGTCTTATCAGTAGAGATATCAGTTATGTCCTCTGTGTCATTGTCAGAAGTAACGTGGTTTTAATTTTTATTGTTATTGAACAACCATGGCGGAGCAGTTGAATCGGTTGATTCTTACCTGGACAACCTTCGTTCAGTTCTCTTTGGATGACTGTGTCATTTTCAGACACACACACACAGCATTTTAACAGGTGAACATTGGTTTACCTGTTCACATGGATTACCTGCTTCTGTTGATTCTCTTCCCCCACTTGCTCTGAGAAGAGAACCTATGGGGATAATTGACATGGGTTTTTACAGACTGGATGCCTTTTTCCCATTGCCCACCCAAGAGTACCAAAGAACTGACCCAAACGTGGAAAAATCACAGGCATCATCCTTTCTTGGTCTGCCAGTAACTTCAAATGGAAGAAACGTTGCACTCATTTATGTATGCCGGCTTCCAGTACCACTACCATTTATGTTAATAAACACTTTCTTATGTTAGAGTTTCACTTAAACCAGAGTCTTGAATGTTTTAAGCTGAAGCTTTATCCAGACTAAAATCCTGCTTTAAACCACTACTGATTTTATCTTAGTGCTAAGCTTGGTTGTAAATGACATTTTAGACAGACTAGCTGACAGACGGTGTCTGTGATAATATAATTTCCAACATTTAGCTGTCAATTTGTAAGACATTATGGGCACCAGAAGGAGCATCTGGCCAATATTCTGTACAGTGGGTAAGAGTGGGACTATTGAATTTTTATTTATTTTGTTTTATTTATTAGTTATTATTTTTTATTTAATGGAGTTTGTTATTAACCACGCCAACAGCAGTTAGGGGGATAAACTTAAGTATTCTCTGCTGTTAGTCTGTCTGTTTTTCCGCATGATATCTGAAACTGATGCAGCTAGGATTGCCAAACTTAACATACAAATGTTCTACGATGAGTCCTGGAAACCCATTTATTTTTGGGTCAACAGGTCAAAGGCCACATGTCACAGAAACAGTGCTGTCGTGGGCTATTGCATTCTTTTGAGTGCTGGGGCTTCTAGATTGTCTGATTGTAAAGACTGCATTACTGAGGACAGTTATTGTAGACATGAACTTAGGTTATAGATGAGTTTAGCTGTGTAATGGTTGACAGGGCTACTTTGGAGCAATGGGTTGTCTCATGGAATTGCTCCGAAGTGAGAACCAACATTGATTTCATCCAGGTGCAAGTTTCAGCCGGACTTTCACAACATAACAAGCTGAATCATATCATATCTGATGTGGATTGTTCGCTGTTGCGTTGATATCCATTTTAAAGAATTTTGTGATCGGGAATCAGCCGGGGTATTGGACATGTAGAGGATAAATTTCCTGTTATTTTGCCATTTGTATGATATTATTTACCTTAAATCAGTGCCAGTGGGATGTACACTCATGTAATGCTGTTGGTGACAGAACTGTTCAAATCTTTTTTTGTATAAAAAGGCTGCTGATACAAATACTGTGCAATAAAAGCTTGGATAATGTGAATGAAGATAAAGATTTCTTTATATGTCATCCCCACAATGGGCAATTCTTGTTGTTTACCTTATGCCTTTTGCAGTCGCAGAAGTATTTGTAAAATTGTCGTCACACAGTTGCTGATGGTCAATATTGACTTGTGCTTACCATTCTGCATCTACGTTAGTTCTTGGTGAGATGTTGTTTCTTGGCAGGACCATTCATTATAAGAGGTCGCTAACAGTTAATATGGTTTGTTAAATGTTTGATTACCCACTCCGACAGCAGTCGCGGGGATATAGTTGTCAGTGGCATTTGTCTGTTTTTCTGCACAATGTCTAAAAAAACCAGTGCATCTAGGATCGCCACACATTTTGTAACAAATGTTTCATGATAAGTCCTGGAAACCCATTTATTCTGGGTCAAAGGTCAAGGTCACAAAAATGGTGCTGGCATGGGTCTTTGCACTCTTGTGAGTGCTGGCTTCTGGTTTTTACTGCTGCATTTGGTCCATCATCGAGTGGATGGAAATACTCCAGCAGCATGTTGAGATTAACTGGAACATGTTTAGGCAGTTTTCTGCCGTATTTATATTAATCACAAAATAATCAGCTGTAATTCTGTACTTCATTCGCATGATATAACTTGTCTGCATCAACATTGCCACTAAACACCAACTAATCAACAAGCATTTGTTATGGCAAGGTCCATTTGTGCTTTCTGCATATTTATTCATTGCATTGTATGTAGGGCTGTACCTAATATTGTATTCGTACAATAATATTTCCCAATACTATGCCAGACAAGGTGTCGCCTAATGGGACGTAACCGTACTGGCCCGCCGTGCAGTGTCGACTGCCGACACTCCAGCAGTGGCCGACTGGCCATGCGTTCAGCGGCCTGCCCATCCGCCGGCAGAGTTACAGACGTCGGCAATAGACGACAACGCCCGCGAGCAAAACAATACTGGCCCATTAGGCAGGCCAGTAATAATGTATTCATATTCGTCCGAATAATATTGTCAAAAGTAGACCAAATACGAGTATGGGAGTTCGACTGAGGGAATGGCGCTTTAGCATGAGAGCAAGTAAACAGGACTATCGCTACTCTGTATAGCCTGAGCCACACTGCAAAGATACATGCAATTGCATGATGCGGAAGTTACTGCTTCAGTAGAAGATCCTGCACGCAAAAGTACTCATCCCGTAAGTCCCTTAATGCATCATGCTGGGTTACAACAATGGACCATAGAGTGATAGTCCCACTCTGTGCCTGGTTCCGTCCCTGAGACATAGCATCTGGATCTGGCCACTGCTTTGTATATACATCAGCCTAAAATGCACTCGTCTGATGGCGTGACAATGTGGCCACATTTACCAGCATTCAGTGCAACTGTCCACAGTTACTTAGTTGCAGCATACAAATTGATGTCTAATTTGCTCAGCTCGTTTGCTGTGATTGAGAAGCGTGTATTTTGGCTGAAACTATTGAATGCGGACTTGCTGTTATTTATGATAATGATGAATGAATGAATATACGTTGCTCGTGAAGATGACGACATCTCAGTACATCAGCTGTTTGTATTTTGTTCGTATTCAGCTGAGTAATATCTCCAGTTATTCGTATTCAGACAAATAGTAATTTCTGCCCATTCGGTACAGCCCTAATTGTAAGTATGGTTTTACCATTATGTTGAAAATAGACCTGAGGTGACATTGCCTGCTGTCGATATATATGTGCAATGAGGTTATTTGTCAGCTGCATTGTTAATTTTATGGTAATTTATTATTTTGGTGGTTCCGTGTTGGCCCATTGCTGTGAAAATAGGTGCAATCCATTTACAAGAGGAACCAAACATGACTTTTGCTTATTTTTATTTTGTGTTATACTGTAAAACACTTATATTTCGCATGCATCAGATGTGTGCGATTTGTGATTAGAATCGCGAAATTAAATACATGCGAATTTCTGAGTAGTATCTTTTTGTTTTCTTGCGGCATGTCTGCTTTAGTCATATCAGTTAAGTTTTTCAGTATCATGCTAAGTGATTGTCTGGGGAAAAGCATCTAAAAAATTGCATGTCAAGTGAGAGACATTAAACCCCTAATCAGTTTTATTTTGTGCATATGACCAGAGAGATCACATTCTTCTTGTTAATCTCGCTGTGATAAACGTGTGGCAGAAATTGGCCAATGTGATTTAGGTTCATGCTACGGTGTTCATTATGTCTATTTGGTCACAGTGGACCTGTGTGTTACATGCTCATACGAGTCTCATAAAAGATGTGATCTTGTAAGATCTTTACTTGACTCGTACGTCTATAAAATTTGGTCCAGTTCACAAAGCAGTCTCATATAAAACTCATGTTATTTTGTACTCACATCCAGTGGTTTGGAGCTCAGTGATTCGCCGAAAGTCTTTCATTCGGTGTTTAGATATGAAGTGAATTCAATGGTTTGATGTTGGTTGGTCAACAGGAAAGATAACCATGCTGTAATTTCGGCGCTATATAAATTGTTTATCTGTTCACTTAACTTCCTTCTTTACTTTCTTCCTTCCTTACTTTGTTTTTTCTTTCCTTGTGCTTTTTAGGTCGACTCTTCGACAGAGTCGACCTAATAAAGCCGGTCTCAAATGTCCGTCCGTGAATGCGTTCGTCCACAAAAAAAGTTGGAAATCCCCTTCAAATCCAGCCATTTTCAAGTGATCTCCTCTGCCATTTACAAAGGGAGCTGGCAACTGACCACGGATTCTTAAACTCAAGCACAATATATAAATTTGGTTTGGCTGGATTTTTGATATTCGGCTATCTATCTACTCCTTCCAGAATAGACCCGTTCCGTTTCCAGGCTGGAGGTCATAGGAGGTTACCTAACCTGGTTTTAGTTTTTTTTTGTGTTAATTTTATGTTGTAGTATATTTTGTTATGGATGCATGTTTGCTTCTGTTGTTTGTTTTCATTTTTCAGTACTAAGCCAAGAGATTGGCTGGGAAGAACATCTCCAAAATGACCTATTTTGTGTTCGGTTGGATGAAAAACATTAACTCAATCAATCAGCCATGCTGTAGAAGCCTGCTTCAGTTATTCCCAAACTTACTCTGTCTGAGACACGACTGAACCTGGAGTAAGTAACTCCAGAATTCAAGGCCCATTGAACAACAGCTGACGTTGTAGTAGCAGTAGTTGTGATATGGTAACACAGATGTTGTTTTTATATAGACACAGGTTACATTCCATGTGTATTGATCACATTATGTGTGCACCAGCTCTGTAACAAGTGTCCATAGTAATCTGGCAAAAGGCCGCATCGCCGTCTTGTCACCCCTTGCACGCAGCTGCGAATTGATTCGTCCAATCTTGATCCCCATCTAATACGTGGTTCCTTGGACCCACATGAGTCAGCCGCCAAATGGCAACTCGATCGTTTCAGCCGATTTTGCACAGCTCGCCGGTGTGTCCAACATAGACACAAACCACGCTACGTGTGACATCTGTAGCATGCGATGCGGCCTAATAATAATATTAATAGCAATGCTGATGTTATGGTGCTGTCGTGATGGCATAGCCATTGCAAGTTTGTTTGGTACATTTGATGAATGCAGACTTGTATTCTTATGATTAAGCAGCAAGTTTAGCATAGTTTGTCAGGGTGACTGCCAACCCTTGGACCAAGGACTTGGCTTCACGTCTACATGTAGGATACTACTATCCATGCCCACCATCACCATTATAATTATGACTTGGCCCAAAGCCGCTGATACTCATTTTTCGGTCTCACAGAAGGAGGAAGACTGAATTATTCTGGCCAGTGCAGTTGGTTGTGCAGCCCATACCAAAAGCTACGTATCACAATGGCAGTCATTATAATACACAATTGCCCGTGGTGGAATTCGGTCCACGGATCTGTCACGGTAGTCATGCATGTTACCAATCCACTAGCATGACAGCATGATCATGTATTAACATGTGTACATAGTTTCAGCTGAAGTTAATACAGACATTACTGTGAAACAGTAGAAGCTGCTTTGAAATTAGCTCGCCAGCTGCAAGTAAATGTAACTTTGCAGTTTGTGTTCGTAGGTTCTAGTTAGCATTTTGTTAAGAAGTTGTCGTTCAGCAATCACACTGCATCGATGGAGTTATATAGTATATACCAACAGTTCGTTTGTTATATGATTAAGCAACCAGTTTTGCGTAGTTGTGCTGTACGGTAGTATTCCTACTGTTAGACTGACATATATACAGCATGACAATGCAAAACTGGTTGCTTAATCATATAACAAAAGAACTGTTGGCATATGCTGTATAACTCCATCGGTGAAACTATGTACACATGTTAATACATGATCATGCTGTCAGACTAGTGGAATGGCAACATGCATGACTACAGTGACAGATCCGTGGACCGAATTCCAACACTGGCAATTGCGTATTATAGTGACAGCCATTGTGATACGTAGCCTTGCCTACTGTTAAACTGACAAAAAGGTTTATCTTCAAAATGCATTCCACAGTATTTAATACTATACAGCGAAGTGTGACATGGTTTTCCTATTAAATACTCGACTGCTGACTAGAGGGACCTTGAGTCAGTATGGAGATGTAGCTGGATAAACAGCCAAATATGTTTTTGTGCCTGTAAGTACTGCTTCGTTTCTGTCCATTAGGGGCCATATCAACAGGATTGGGCAATCAAATACCGGTAGATAAGTTCCATAAACGAGTGTCATTGTCTTGGTTACGGATAATGGTAAGTTGGCAGAGTTACACGCAGTTTTACAGTATCATATTACATTGTTTGAAGATAGTGTTTACTGTGAATCATGTAGTTAAAATTGTTATGAATAAGTTTTGTGACGTAAAAAGACTCCTGTTGGACAAAAACTCATGTTGTTCAAATATGGCAAACTTTTTAGTACCGACATTGTTTTTCCTGTTATTTTGTGTCAGTTTAGATATTAGATACCAGTTTTGTTCGTCACAGTAGGATTTTAGGGTCATAAAACATGCAGCTGTTGACTGAAGAGATAACAATTGAACGTTGTCTGTAGCAGTTTGCAGCTGACTGTTAACTAGTTAGCTACAGCTACATTTAGCCACATAAAGATGCACCCCTTAGGGCAGGGAGAACAAGCTAATCCAGATGTACCTGGAAATGGCTGCTAAGCCACTGTTTATGTGCTGGTTGGTTGGTTGATTGGAGTTTAACGGCGTTTTCAACACAATGTAGGTCATATCGCGCCTTTGAGGTAAGATTATATTAGAAATATTAACATTTAATGAGTATTAATTCTTGAGGAAAGATAATTGTAAAAAGAAAAAATAAGAAAAAATATATATATATAGCAAAAATAGCAGATTTACTGTTTATGTGCATTTGTCTTTTAAATGACTGATAGTAAGTGCCATAGATTTTCTCTTGTCTTCTTCGTTAACAGTGCTTGTTAGTTTGATGTTAGATGAAACATAGTTACTGTCATGGTTATAATGTAATGAGAACTCTTTTACTGGCTCGTTGTTTATGTAAGTATATTTCTATGGTGTTTTCATACTGCTGTGACTCTTGTCTGATATTGTTACATTACAGCTAATGTGTGTCCGTTAGATGCAATATATTTTGTTTACTTAACACTGCTGATGGAAATGTTATCAGTTATTGTTTAAAATTAATTTTGTGCAAAATTTCTAAGTTTTCTTAATGTACCGGTACACTTTTTGGTGTACAGAATACATACACTTGCAAAAATGTACCAATGTCGTCTGCACATACATGAGCATTTGGAAGTGGTTATTCGCACTTACGAAAGTGCGGATATCATCTGATGTTATTCGCACTTACGGGTGTTAATATTCTATGATCATCTACACGCAACTCTGTTGTTTCTTTCTTTCTGTTATGCCCCCAAAACACCTAGCCCCTTTTTCTTATATATCCCCACAAAAACCCTCTTTTCAATGATAGAGTATGAACTTACTATCGAATTCTTGTCAGCAAATGGGTAAAGTCAGAAAACGGAAAAAAAAACGGGCCCACCCACGAACCCCGCTCCGCGCCTCCGGAAAAATTTCTTTTATTATTGCGATACAACCTTTTTATTGGTGTCAACGAAATGCACATAAAAATATTACCGTTACTATGTCGGCTAGGGTTAGTGCTATGGTTAGGGTCAGTTTAGTTTGATTTGTTATTTGTAACAGTTTTGGTGGCGTCAAGTGTCGCCATCTGCCGAGTATAGCCAAAGTCAGGGTTGTTATCGATATTTTCCAAAAGTATCGCTGATATTCGATATCGATACAGGCTTTAAAAGTATCGTCGATACCGATATCGATACTTTGCCGTAAAAGTATCGATATCGAGATCGATACTTCGATATCGATACTTTTATAGCGATCACACTGTAGCAACCAGTGTGGATGGGCGGGAGCCGCGGGTCTACGGAGTACAAAAACACTGCAGAGTGGCGTCGTACATGTAGAGTAATAGGACAAAGTGGTAACTGGTAATTTGAGACGGACTAATTACACAATTCGTTTCTACTGTGCAGTCATTACTCATTATTAGTTAAGTATGGACTGAATAAGGCCGAGATGAATTGTGAGTTAAACCGGAGGATTGATTACCCAACGCATACTACGGGTTTTAACTTCAACTGAAAACTAAAGAAATGGCTGCAGTCTGCACTTTCATCACTTCCAACGTCACAACAAAAACACGCTCACCTCCGGTTGGAGTCTTTGGTGATGAAACAAAATCATAATTGATTCATAGTTATATTTTATTACACGTAATTCGACGTTCGTCTAATATTTCAACAGAACGCTGAACGCGTACAAAAGCTCTGAAGCTTAGAAAGTTATGTGCATCATT
>Ga0209780_1000826_pt1 | contig 18474 bp, 14 predicted proteins | sample WorMetexBAHAMAS2_FD_187384 | JGI IMG/M metagenome (GOLD analysis project Ga0209780, IMG submission 187384) | Marine gutless worms symbiont microbial communities from Max Planck institute for Marine Microbiology, Germany - Inanidrilus exumae... | ecosystem: Host-associated > Annelida > Digestive...
ATCTTATCGGGCCGGGCCGTGGAATTTCGGCCCGTGCAGACCTCTAGTACCGACAGCTGTAGAGCCAGGCAGGGCTTAAAGTAAATTACAAATGCTACATTGCATTCTGTTGCTGCTTTTAGGTCGTTAGTGAAGAGCACTGATCTGTCTCCTTTTTAGCGAACGTGAACTTATGTTCAAGTTCGCTATATGCTATCGCCGTTCCGTCTGTCTGTCTGTAACGTTGGTGCACCCTATACAGCCGGTGAAATTTTTGGCAATTTTTCTTCGCTTTCTGGTACCTTGGCCATCCATTGACATTCACTGAAAATTTTACGGAGATCGTCCCATGGGAACCCCTCCGTCGGGGGATTTAAACGCAAGAGGGGTAGCGAAATATAGCGATTTCTGACATTTGGAATGCTATAACTTCAAAACGGTGCAAGATAGGAGGTAAGTTAGTATTAATCACTAATAGGAAGTCGTGTATGAGCTTTCGATTGGTGCCAAAATCGGTGACCTTGAACGGCGAAATGGCTTTTATTTTGCGTTATTTTACCGAGTTTGGTAGTTTCCGGGGCTCATTGCGTAAACATGCACATGGACAATTTACTATTACTATGTCTAGTAGTAAACGTCTGCGCAGAAGGACCGCGCGACGCCCACGGTATAAATTCCTAGCAGCTTCATAAATTCAAGACTTAATGCGCAGTACTTGCCTAGCTATCGTCTTGATATAGGAAGCCGTATATGAGCTTTCGATTGGTACAAAAATCGGTGACCTTGAATGACCATGAATGGCAAAATGGTCATTATTTTGCGTTATTTTACCGAATTTGGTAGTTTCCGGGGCGCGTTGCGTAAACGTGGTTGACAAAGCCATAACTATGGACAATTTACGATTACTATGTCTAGTAGTAAACGTCTGCAGAGGGACCGCGCGAATCCCACGGTATAAATAAGACTTATTCTATATCTGCAAGGTGGACTGTGGCCGATTCATAAATTCAAGAGTTAATGCGCAGTACTTGGCCAGCTATCGTCTAATTTGTTAAACTAAGTAGCCTAGGTTCTATTTTTTACTATTTTGATGTACGTGCGATATCGTCGTAAAAAGTTCACGTTCGCTATCTCATCTCCTGGTGAGTTCTTGTTTGTATACTTGTTACTTGTAATAGTTCCTGGACAGACTGTTTGCTTATAGTATCTTTTTATGTTATCTTTTTATAGTATCTGTATTTTAGTATCATTGTACTTTAGTGAAAAGGTTGGACTTCTCGGAGCTTATGTATTTTTCGTAGAAGCATATTGTGTACTTGTGTTTTACCTTGTTGTCTACAATTATGTAATCGCGGATTACTCCCCTTAAAGGTATCTGTAAGTGCTTTTTGCCTTGGTACCTTACGGTTGTCACTTACATGTATACTGCAATCAGCTATGCAGCCTGTGCTTTGTCAATGTGCAACTGTGAACCATTTAAATAAATAAATAAAGTAAGGGGTCTCAGCCCCCAGCTCTTAGCTCAGGGGGAGTATAGGGTGGTAGACTGAGGGAGGGGATAAGGGAGAGGGAATAAAAGGTGAGAGGGAGCCCCCAGCTTTTTCAAACCACTTTAAGCGCCAGACAAAATTTTTTCATGTCAGGCAAGTAACCCACGATTTCACTGATTTTCCGTCAGCCAAAGTTTACGAAATTTGAACACAACACGTCGATCGGTGAGGCGATGAAAACTTTCGGAACAGAATTTTGAAAATTTTATCGCAAGGGGTCGTTTTTCGAAAAAATGCAAAAATTTCTAACGTCTTGCGACCTCAGGCGTATATAACTCCACAATGATTATATATAGATCGACGGAATCAGAAACCTCCCCAAATCTTCGGGGACATCCGATGTTGGGAAAACGAAGTACGCTGCTGTGCCTGGCTGAACGACGTGGAAGAAAAGCAGGCCTGAATTGGAAACTGTAAATAAATATCACGGCAGATAACGCGCAGACACGTGTCACTAGACATCGTCGAATGCAGGAAGTAAACAGCGTGTGCACAGATAGCTGAGCGCTTCAACCCAAATACTGTATCGTGGGCATTCCACACAATACAGCCACCTAGTCTAGAACTCAATGTAACGTTGCCCAGTCACTGCCACTACAAGGTTGGTTTGTTGGGCTATAACGGTGCTTTCAACACAACTGAGGTCATATCACACTTTTAAGGTAGAACTATATTATAAATATTAAAATTTAATAGGTATTAATTCTTGGAGTAAAATAACACTAGTCTACCGTTACTATCGGCTGCCCGACGACGTTAAACTACTCCAAATTTTACTAAATTCACCTTCTCCAGCTTTAATAACCGACAGCCTAAGTTCTTCACTTTGCATCAGTGTTGTAGGCGTTCACGACAAGAATTTTAACTACAGGGTTCATATATCACTGGCACTAGGCATTCTAACTCGGTATCTAGTATAAAATCGACATCAATCTGAACTGTCCATCCTGACTTCGTTCAAGATAAGAAAATGTCAAAATGCTCTGCCAATAAATAGAGCACTGCCATATCGACAAAGTGTCGTCCTAACGGGACGTAACACGACGGGCCCGCCGCGTGCTGCCCCCTGGTGAGTAACGTTGCATATGCGAGCGTTACACACGACGACAGACACTAGCGACCGTTACTAGTCTGACCCCGGCCTATACTATGTGTAGGCGGGCCAGTAATGACGTATAACAAAAAAGATAAAAGCAAAATGAGTAACTGAGTATTTTTAAGACGCAGTACAACAGTACAAAAAACTATAGTACTTATCTTGCAACTTTGCAAGTGCAAGAACACGTCCGTCCAAAGTATCATCAGAAGAATAAAAAAAATTCAGTAACTGTGCGTGTGTGATGCATACGGAACTATGACTGACCCTGCATAAATCTTTGATACGTGCACATTGTAAAAGGGGATTCAACAGGTTACAAAGTTCTGTTTGATGAAATGAACGCACATCTTAACCTCAAAATACTGTGTGAAGTACTGCTGACGACATGCAACTTCAATGCATCAACTGTCAACTGAAGCTGCTCAGTAATCAGTGCACTGCTACCCATGTTTACAAAGTACAACACTGTGTATGTTGGAACAGGAAAATAGCATAAGATTTACTGTCACCGAGAAGGGTTAGTTAGTCAGCTGAAGTTTTAACGTTCCCTTTCAGCACAAATATGGCTATATCAGAGTCGTGTACCTGCAGTATTTAACACAAACGTGGTTCTTTCTCAAACATACTACAGTAGTTTCAGAAAAAACACTTTAGAAATGTACACACTAGCTTACACATCAAACACTCGGCTGATAAGTCTGCAGCTGTGCTAACAAACGTTATGACAGCATGAAGAAAATACTATTGCATGAGCTGCAGTGAGGCCAGCCTGCCAACCACACATATGCAGTACCGAGTACCGACACTACTATTGACGATGCACACTTACAGATGAGTCAAGTCTATAGTTGCTGACATGTCACTGGACCAACACGTTATCATTACAATTGTGCTTGGTGCCACTCATAACACACAAATCAAGACTGAGCACTTACAACGCGTAGTAAAATGAAATAAAGTTCTGTATTCACGTTTTATGAGAGTGACTGCATACAGGACATGATAACAAAATAACAAATTTCGACATAAAAAGCTACAACTGAGAGACGGCACTGGTGTTGGAGACTTGGAGCCAAAGTGCATAAAGGGCGTGGCAGATGGTAAATCAAAATTACAATGTCCAGTGCATGACTGCCGTCAGTTGACACGGTGCTATGACAAGCATGCATATTGCATATATTAAAACCAATTTTATCTTTGATTATTGATGATTTTTATTCTCTGGATGACTTTTTTCAACCCGGTTTTCATTGTTTGTTTCTTGCTTATTTCCCTCATTTTAATGTTGAGTGTTAGACTAATGCTAGATGACCTACACAGTGGGATATGATACCATACGAGATGGTATACTTAAGTGTACTCAAAAGCTGACAAAGGGCACAGTGTAGGTCACTGTGATAAATACTTAGGCCTAGTTCACATAATGTAGCATTATGTATTTTTCAACAATTTTCTGTAGTGGAAAACGTCACAGATTTTAATGATGTCCATAGCATGAATACTGATTGATTGAGTTAAGGTTTTATGTCCCACCCGACACAAAATAGGTCATTTCGGGGACATTCTTCCCAAGCCTCTCTTGGCTTAGTACTGAAAAACTGAAACAAACACAACAAAAGCAAACATGCATCCATAACAAAATATACCACAACATAAAATGAAGCCATAAAAACTAAAGCCAGGTTTGGTCGCCTCCGGCCTGGAAGCAGAATGGGCCTATTCTGGAAGGAGTAAATAGATTAAGTCAGGAAGTAAACAAGTAAGAAAGTAAATAAGTAAGAAAGAAAGAAAGCATAAGGAGACAAGATAGTAAAGAAGGAAAAGGGGTGAAAGGAAGTTAAGTAAACACAAAAACAATTTATAAAGCACCAAAATCAAAACATGAATCACTACGCATTACTGCCCTAAAGCCTGTATGGGGACACTGCATCGATAAGTATATGGAACATATAGGATGACACTGGCAACAACGTGGCAAAGAACAAAATTTAGCAATAGTGATGTTACTTACGAAAGCAACTGCTCATTAGTTGGCTATGGTGCTTTCAAAACGAAATTGGTTATATCATGCCTTTAATATAATAAATCATTATGCATGTTCATTTGTGATAATGTCTATAACAGTGAAGTAAATAAGAAGTTCACGGATGTTAGTGCGGGAATAGTATTTACGTTAAAAGACTGAATGTAGGCTGTATATACTGCCAGTATATGTAATAAGTACTTTGTTACAAACAGTACTTTCTGGGGGTCATGGTGATAGACGAGATAAGAATGGGGCAAATAAGTATGTACAATGTGTAATATTATATATGTATGCTGTGATCAAGTGATCAACAAATCCATTAGCATTGTATCTGCAACTGATGAGATCCACGGCATACCATATTTGACCAAAAACTTAGCATTATATCACTGGAACTAACAACTGTGAAACATCCCAACACGTTAATTTTGCACTGCGGCAACAATATATTCTGCATACATTTTCCATGTAAATACGTTAACTCCAGTAACCACACGTTCACATAAATCACGTTCAGCACTGATACATTACACAACCCAGTTGCAATCATAACAGCAAAGTTGCAGGCTTGACAACCACAAGGTTGGTTGGGGTTTAACGGCACTTTCAAACACAATTCATGTCATGTTGTGCCTTTAAGGCAGAACTATATTGTGCCGACAACCATAACTTGTTACAGTGCCAGGCTTGGCTATGATGTGATACTATACAGAAAGTGTGTAACAGGTGACAAGTGGTGTACACCGTAACGTGACGATAAAAGAACTGAAAATAAAAACCGATCAGTGCAGAGGATGAGGTCCGACTCCTAGACCTTGAAGGCAGCTATGAGGCATTTGTAAAGCAGAGAGTTTTAAGTCAGGAGTGAATGGGTGACGGATGTTGATAGTTGGTTAATTAGTTAGGTTAGCATCACTTTCAACACAATCTAGAACATATCACGCCTTTAAAGGAATAACATTTTTTCAAAACTATATTTTAACAACCATGACTTGTGAGTAAGAGTATTTTATAAAAAACATAATATCAAGAACATTTTTAGTTGTGTATCCAAATGCTGAAACTGTACATGGATAAGAGTGGTTGGTGGTCGGAGGATTGTAAATTACCACTTTTAAAATGATACTGGGCATTTAAGAATTATATTTCATCACACAAATTCATATTCAAAATAAATATATAACATTTTTGTTGGAAGACAGACTGAAGATTATATTTATCTTTAGTATGAGAACAGATTGCTGCCGAGTAGAGATCACAGAAGGTACATTCTGCTAACATGTTTGAGGGTTGTGAGAATGGTGAGACGACACAAAATAACGATCCGACAAGTGTGAGTGAAGACAAACCAGGAAAAAATGACTCAGATGAGGCTGATGAAATGAACTAGGAAGTCGAATCTAGAGATGCATGTCGACAGTAGACTTGGTGCTTACAAAACATTCACACTTCATCGGGTCAATGGTTAGTCATCCACATTTAACAACCTCATTCATCTAGGCAAGTCGGTCCATCAGTATAAAAAAATCCCAAACAGTAAGACGGACTGCGACACCCCAGCATCGACGTGGATGCCTTAGCCACCTTGACCTGTGACCTCCAAAATCTAATGAGGTCATCAGTAGGGGTATATTACCTGTCAGCTTTATCAAAATTTTCCCAGGCCTTCAAGAGATATCGTGGTAAACAGTACCTGTCCAGACAAACGAACAAACACGGTGGATGGAGTCTTTGCCGACAGTGTCGGGCGGCCAGTAAAGTTTCAGTACTGACACGTATGAAAGTATGCAAGAGATTAATTTAACATGTGCAATGTGTAAGTGATGACGCAGCATATACTTGTAACATAGAATATTATATACATCATACACTCTGTACTTCACTGCCAAGTAGAACGTATAACTGCAACATCAAAATGTCGAATCAAACGTGGTTCGTCTCTAGCGTGGACTATTCAAATTAACAGCCCTTCAAATAATACCCAGAAAAAAATTATATTAATTTTCCTAACGCTGGCGGAAATGTTTCAGTGTGAAGCACACTGGACTCGCTGACCGTGAATTCCACCTTCGTCATCTGAATCATACACCTCGCGACGCTGCTGCCTTGCACGTTCCCGCTCTGCCTCCGGATCAAACTGCTCCAGCACGTGGTTATCCGCATCATCTGGCACAATCACTTCCTGTCTGGCCGGAAGCAACTTCTCCAGCTGACTGATCTTGGCCGCTGGCAGCCACTTGTCAGGAGGAAACTGAACCTGAAACGTGATGATAAGTTTGCCTTTCTCAAATGGATTCTTATGTGTAGGCATGCCCTCACTGAGAATGCATTTCATCACATTGTGCTTCATCACTTCCCCTATACACAGCACAGACCAATTGTACTATATTCTCATCTCAGCTACTTCATAAATACTACACTGTGGAATAACTTTACATGCACAACTAAAATAATTTGTCTATTAATTAAATATAGTTTGCTGCATGCAATCTAATAAACTAATAAACTTAATGAACTGGATTTACCAGACTGTGCCATCAATTGGATAATTTCATATCTAACAGGTCGCACTCAGGTTGTTAAATGTAATGGCAGCATTTCACTGCCTGCTATTATAAACACCAGTATCGTCCAGGGATCTGGTATTGGACCAATGCTATATGCCATAATGGAAAGCGACCTCCATACAATATCTCTTATGAATATGCTAATAAAATATGCTGATGATACCAATCTCCAATCATGTCAAACATTGGGCTGACGAGAACAGAATGGTTATTAATATTCTAAAGACCAAAGAAAGAGTATTCAGGCGACCTAACCCAAGACAAGAATACATTAGTTAGCAATTTTGTCCATTGTCGCACCTGGTAATGACATAATGATGAGCGATCGGTCGTCAAGTGTCTGAATCGAGCGTTGAAAGCCACAAAGCGCCTCAGTGAGCGAAATTTCCATCTGCATCAACAAGTCGATACCACGACGACGAAACACATTGTGCTCCTTCTCATCCAGCACAATGACGACATCACCTGCCTCCAATCCCGGTGACTGGTCACCTTCCCCAGAGAACCTGATCTGCTGTCCATCTTTCATTCCTACAGCAACCCACTCAGCCACATACAATCCACTAGAGGAAATCGATTTTAAAACATACATTCCTAAACTTTTCACAAATGCTGTAAATTGCATTGCGACACATTTCATTTTAAAGTCATCAGATTACCTTTAAGTACAACAACTCTGACAAATGTAACAAGGTGTCGCCCTAACGGGATGTAACACTACTGGCCCACCATGCAGTGTCGGCCACTGTTGAAGCTCCTAATCATATCTATTCACATACTAAATTTCAGCTTTCTAACTCAATTACTTCCTGAGATATGGACAGGAGTCCTTTATTTGCCATTGGTTTAACACTGTGGGGCCCCCAGAAATGGGTTTTGGGGGGTTTTCCACTAGATCTGGGTTTTTTGATGTCGTCTGGGTTTCTGGGTATTTTTGGGCTAAATCTGACAAAATTTGGGTTTCTGAGGCACTGCTGTTTTCCACCGCATTTTATTACCAGTTTACTGACAACACTAAATTTAATGGCACTAAAACTACCGTTGTGATGATATCTATTTTGCTATTATTTCATTTATTTCACACAACTTCCGCATTTTCATTGTGGCACTGAGATCCAGCTGATACGTAACGACTAACAAGCTGCTGTGCGAAATACTCTTGAATCGAATACTTGCCAAACAAGCTGTAAGAAAAGGCGGCACCTGCTACACATGGAAGCTATTGAACAACATGGTTGAAGATCTGAAAGAAGGACGTTGTTGGAAGAGATACGAGACCATATTAGAACGACATTCAGGACAAAAGGCATTGAATGTTGATGAACTGAAAGTCACTGACTGCACTAAAATTGACTAAAACTCTTCGGAGAACTGTATTTGTATATACTTTGCATTTATTTCAGTTAGTAATCGTACTGAAATTAATTTCTGATGTCTAGGTTTTTCTGTGTTGTTTTCGTTGGTCAATCTAGGTTGTTTCTGTAAACCCCAATGGTAACAAGATTACCTATGTGAACAAACCCAAGAATGAACTAACCAAGCTGCCATACTTATGCCGCGTTCCAGACTGCTCGCAAGTCCGAATTTCCGAGTTCAAACTCGTAAATGGGTCACGCGAACTCGTAAATTACCAGTTTGAACTCGGGCCTGATAGGAGCAGCCCGACATGGGTCACGTGACGTTGACAACTTACCGCACGCGTCGTTCGCCGTCAGAAATTTCATTGTTATACAACACCACGTTTCTCTGTGTATTTTTATATGCTGATAAGCTTGTATGAAAACGTGAAATTTCTCCATTTTATTTGTTTACTTGAATTTTCATAGATTTCCGAGTTTCGATTTCCGAGTTCACTGGAACGCTGAACTCGGAAAAACAACTCGGAAAATTACGACGTAGACTGCGCATGCGCACACGTACGTCACTCTGTGACGTCATTAACGTTATCTATACGCTGTGGCGCTGCCAGTGGCGAAGATACGCCTGTGCAAAAGCGGCGCGCTCTCTGGGACAAAATATTCATCGTATTTGGTAAATATTTCAAAACTAAGTAGCCTATAGCAATAAGCGTAAGACGCTCTATTTGCTGATATAATTTTTATGCAAATCGGTTCAGTGGTTTGGGAGGAGTTTTTACACATACATACATACATACACATATACATACATACATACACACATACATACACACGGAATTGCTCTCAGTATACGCGTAACGCTCAATACCAAACCTGCTTTGCAGGTTTTGATAAACTGGACATGTAGAACATAAGCATCAACCATTAAACAACAAGTAGATTATATTTTTACCTCATTTTCTGCTGCATATGGAAACAGCGACTTGCTCCAATTTTCTGCTTAGTCATATTATGTTAACTGTTAACATTTGTTCTGACATTTCAAGTTCTGCACATGTTTTTAGCCAGTTCAGACTAAGTCGAACTTCTTATGGAGTTTTTCATGTCCGAAGCTAAACAACAAAATCTCAGCAGTGCTATAAAAAATAAATTTGCATCTGAAACAACAACATCAGAAATGTCCAATAACTACTCTTAAAATGTAACTTGTATACCTTTGTCAATGTGAACTTCGAGCACTTTGCGTTCGCGGGTGATTTTCCGACCCTGGCAGTCTTTGCATCGGTCCTTGGGATTGATCCGCTCACCCTGACCTTCACACTCTGAGCAGACGGACTGCATCTGTTGAATAAAGCCAGGACCAAGCTGGTGGACGCGAACTTGAACACCACTCCCACGGCAAGTAGTACACTTCTCCACCGCACCAGCTTTACCTCCACGACCTTGATATATCCAGTACACAACATCAGCACCAACATGATTAGCAGTATTTAGAACATGTTCAACCAGCAGAAAAGTTCACCAACAACTAATGCTAATGAAAACACCAGTGCTGACAAACCCGCATGACGCGCTGCATCATGGCAAACAGAAAATTTTTTAAAACAGTCACATGACCATAACCACGCCCCCTTTGTGGGTGATATGTCATCCTGTTGCTATAATTGATATAGACTAGCTGTATACAAAATTTGACGACTTTAGGTTCAGCCATTCCAGTGATATCATCGAAGCTCCAAACGTTTTTTAATGGGTGGGTCACACAACCTCACCATGCCCCTATCAGCAGTGACTTGCATATTCACCCTGTACATCAAATGTGAAGTCTTTGCGATCACCAATTACGAAGATGTATCAAGCAATGCACAATGTAGAAATTGAGGTAGTTTAAGGTGGCTAGGAGTCACCCAAGGCAACATAACCATATGATAAAGCGCATAAGACTTCCTATTCAAATTTAATAGAAATGATGAGACTATCTTGTACCGTTTTCGAGATATTATCACTTATTTTCCAAAAGTTAAAAAGGTCACGTGACAGTGAAAATGCCCCTTTCATGGACAGTTTATCGCCGTAGACCGAGACTTGCTATGATCAACATGCACACCTTATAATTTGAAGTCTCTAGCTTTTATGCCAATCCAGAGATATCTTAGGGGGACTATAAAATACAAATAAGTCATGTAATGTGACCATGCCCATTTCAGGGATGGTTTGTCACCTGTAGGCTGGGACTTGCTATGTTCAACGCACAAACCAAACTTGAAGTGTTTACGATTACCCGCAACAAGGAAATGAAAGGCAATGCCAAATGTAGAAATCCTGGTTTTGAGCCACCCTTTGGGGGACTTATGGGTAATGCGCACGGTTCATCTATGGATCGGCGGAAACCGCATTGTCGACTTCCTATTAGTGGTAATTAAACTTTTTTCACTAGATCTCACGGGTGAGGCACTATTAAGTGAAATATCTCTAAATCGGCATTTTCTGAAGGGGTGGGTCACTTTGAATGCAAATTTTAGGTAGATGGGGACGTCGCCGCAATCCATCGACGGACCGTTAGACAGGGAAATGATGTAGCTACAACTCTGCCACTGGAAGTTTTCACACAAACTTTGTAGCAGATTTCTGTAGATATTAGCTGAATTTTACTTGCAAAAACAGCAAAATCGCTTTTGTGCCACCCTTTCGGGGACATAGATTTGTACACGGGTCATCTATGGCTTGTTGGAAAGCGCGTGGTCGACTTTCTATTAGTGCTCATTGAACTTTTTTCACCAGCTCTCAAGGTTGAGGTGCTATGAGCGGATATTGGTCGAAATTGTTGTGATCTAAAGGGGTGTGTGTCACTTTGAGCACAAATCTCAATGGGAATGGGGTCGTTCACCAACAACTGTTGGCGTCAGAAAACTAGAGTCCCTGGACTATCACTTGGCGTTGTTTGCATGATTCTACGTTTATCCATTTTAATGCAATACCGGCGTGTGACAGGCAGACAGACAAACAAACACACACACACACAAACACAGACAGACACAAAGCGACGGCTAATACCAGCACTAGCATAGCACGGGTAAAAACACAAAATAATGTCGATTCATAATCAAATAAACAACCGAAAGAAGTATGGTATATCAAAAATTCTGAGGTGCGTTAATTCACAGTATGCTAATAGTGTATCAGCACTAAAAGTAGCAAACCCGGAGAAACTAAAGGTTCTGTGCAAAAATGAACACTGGTGCCAATGACTTCAGCTGTAAGAGAAACTGGGAGACACTACCATATTATATGGTAACCTTACTAATGAACAGAAGATGACCACAAACTTTAACCACCTTTTTGTTTTCCACTGTTGATCTTAAGTGACAAGGAACAGATCTGGAGATTGTTCGACATTCTAATGTTCACTTGGCACCACCACTTTTTATGCAGCAATTTATGGCAGTCTGTGTAAATGCATAACTTGTTTTTAATGCTAGAATAAACAGTGTTAGAGTAGAAACCTTCACAGGCGGCACAGATGACATTCTTCTGTAATGAAAGCTTTCTCACGGATCCATTATAAAGATCCTCCAGGCTAACTTTCAGCTGATGGATAACATCTTTTCCTTTGCTTGGGCTACGCGAGCGACCCCCACCTCCAAAGAACATGTCAAATATGTCCATTGGATTGTGCATTTCGCCTGCTACTCCCCCTTCTTTAATCGCTTGTTCACCTCCTCGATCATACAGATCACGCTTCTTTGGATCGGCCAAAACCTCATATGCTTGTGAAATAGCTTTGAACTGTACAACAAATAAACACTGGTCATTTAGTTTAAAAGATTATATGCAATGATTTTTTGGTTGTTAAAGTAAATTGCCCATAGTATGTCTTTAATATAAGCAAATCTATCTGAATATTAAGGAACATAAAAAATTGGAAATTTTAGAAAAAAAGTGCCAGAAAGTGATTTGTTTATTATTGCAAGTGATGACGTCATACCAGGAAAACAAACAAGGGAACAGGCTATTGGAGTGTTGCGTGAGACATTACACAGCACATAGGCATAATGACGTAGAAATAGGTTCTTAAAACATAAAATGGTAAAATATATAACTTCTTATCTAATCTCTAACGCATAACAATGCAAACAAAACAAGTGTATCCTGGTATGACGTCACACATGACAAAAACAGATGAAGAATAACTATACCAAAAAGACCAATAAACTTGTAGTTTTTAGCATTTTACGGCAGTAAGCAGCAAGAAACTACTTTTAATCAATTTGGTAAAAAATCGTTGCACATCACCTTTAACGCAATTACATGATGCATTATAGTGGCAATTCAGGTCACTTATAAGCAGAGCATGCTCTGCTTATAAGTGACCAACAAACTTGCGGTGGTCAGTCGGTGGATCAAAAACGGATGAGGCCGCTTGGTTGACCACTTGAAATGACCGCTCTGAGCTCCCTTCAGTGCTTTGACACTGTCAATTTGGTGATAGGATGGACATCCAGCCAAGAAAATCCTGCACCAATTATTTCTTGGATCAAGTGGAAGAGTTAGTTAGCTAGTTAGTTAAAGTTTAGCGTCCCTTTTCAGCACAAATATGGCTACATCAGAGAAGAAATATCAGGGGTGAAGAGCTATCCCTAACCAGTAAAGGCAGGCCAGTGACATATACTATGAGTCACTCAAAAAAAACAATAACCTCATTTTTGATCATAACTTCGGCATTATGTAGACTATTTTCTAAATTCTTTCACTGACTGTTACACGGTCTTCCACCTAACCTTAACTGAGCTGCTGCATTACCTTGCAAAATTAAAAAATCTGAAATAGTGGCTAAACTTTTACTCATACCAACAAAATTAACTGGTTTTACATGAAACTCAACAAAACGTAACAGCAATTAGATGACAAATGCTAAAAACAATCAGAATGATTTACTTAATTTTTGTGCAATATATAATCCACAGAATGCAGATAATGCAAAATGTTGGGAATATGGTTTGACTACAAACTAGGGACGTTTATGTAACAAACGTGCACCAAGCGACTTCACCAATGTCAGAAGGTGGCAGTAGTGTTTGCAACTAACACCTACTGCAGTCCACCTATCTGAAAAATTGTCTGAGAGTTAAAGCAAGTAATTAAAACGTCCATCTCGGATACAAACACAAGATAGAAGACATTTATGAAATTCACTGGTGCGAGCTTCATCAATGACTGTCTGCTGCATCCCATGTTACAAATCAATCATCTACTGCTTCAGTTCGCTGACATCACAGATCCTCTTCTGAGCACTGCTGCATTTTTTTCCAGATTTTACTGTCATAGGATTCAGACCTGAGCTAATAAGGTGGCCTCATATCTCACAAGATGAATTCTGAGGTCTCGCATGCAATATGCCATTGAAATCATCAGCAATTCAATTTTCAAGTTTCACAAGGTAATGTGGAAACATTTGAGGTGAGGTGGAGAATCTTTATGACATACGTGTTTAAAATTTCCTCAGGAATCTGATAGTGAAAGAATTTTGTACATCAGTTTACATTTGACGAAGTTATGATCAAAGTCAAGTGTATTTTTGTTTTTTTGACTCACACTGTATTAACGTCAACCCTGGTCGCCTTTTTGTTCAGCAGCCACCCACAAAGGGAAAGGGACTGAGAGGCACTGGCTCATTTAACTTATTACACTAGCGTCTACAACAGGGGGAGACAACTATTACACTGCATTACAGAACTAAATCAAATATGACAAAAAAACAAGCATCCTTAACTAATAAAAATACAAAATCAACATACAAAAAACTACAGAGTGGTTTATTTGCCTCCTATGACATCCGGCCTGGAAATGGAGTGGGACCATTCTGGTTAAATGAGAAGGAATGGAAAAACAAAAATGGATGAAGCGAGTAAGAAAGGGAAAAGTAAAAGATGCTAAAAGATAAGAGAGAGTAGAAGGTGGGGAAGTGAAGGGATAAGGAAAGAGGGGGAGTGCCCCGGGCCCACACGGGGCAATCAATTGGAAGAACATCAAAGACAAGGAATGACTGGCCAACCTAGGTCACCTGGGCAACTGCCGCTTGTTTTTTCACCAGGTATTCTTAGCGACCATTGGCATCATTATACTTCCTGTATTGTCACTGTCAGTCGGTGTTTAAGGTAACTACCGTTACAGTTTCAGTAACTGATGGACAAGTCGCACACGATGAGTCTGCTGTCAAGAGAGCAGCCATGTATTGGCAACCATGGCAGTAATGAGGGCTGCAACCCAAAGGGCTGTGGCATCCACAGCCGACTGTCCGATGAGAACAAGGCCACTTGGCCATAAAAAAGGTAAAGGCTTGCCATACTCGTTAACGAGCATTGGGCCCGGAGCTGATCGCAGTGTACAGGCAATCAGCCCACAAATAAGTCATCCACCAGGGGGTAGACTGCCATTACTTTCCGCCAGGCCTGTGGTTACCTTCCCAGGCGCAGAGCATCACCACTCCTTGGCTCGTATCAAGTTATACTGTTTGGTGACAGCGGCACATAGGTGTGAACAACTTGCCCAAGGTTGTTATGCAGCTTTGCCCCCGAGTAGGATTTGAACCCAAGACCTGTTGATCGCAAGTCCAACGCTCCATCTGTTGCGCCACCGCGCCACCCACGGTACATTTGACAAAACATAATTCAGCTACGTTTGCACACTACGTCCTTAATGATGTATTTTCCTCCGCGTGTTTATTTCAGTTTTAACATTGACTCGTAAAACCGATGGCAGGTATATCACGATCAACTGCATGGTATTACTGCTGTGGCCACACACGCAAATCAGAAGTGACATGCAGCATCTTGCAATGTACGTATGTTTGCCCCACACTCTTGCCCAAGCGAACAAACTTTTTCTCGGACTGATACTTTTGATCTCTAAATGACGCATATGATCCTAAGTAGACTCTGCCACTTCTAACATGGGTTCCGGATGAAGGTGGAGATGAACTGTTTGCAAACTAACTAAGCCACACACCTGTGAAGAACGGGAAGTGATTTCAAAAGGCCTGCATGGAATGCAAAATGCCGATTAGTTAATCGCAGAACCAGTAAGGCGTTTAATTTTTGGCCCATGCTACTGAAGTGCCATTTTTTCAGTATTGAGGCATAACAGCACATTTTAAGCACCATATACCACTACCATCTTTTGCACAGAACACTGAGTCAGAAGTCACACATATAAAAGCACTTAAAATATAGTAAACATAATAACCTTTTCACCCTCATTTGGATTTTTGTCCGGGTGATACTTCAGTGCAAGCTTTCTGTATGCTTTCTTTAGTTCCTCCGCTGTGGCGTTAGGTTTAACACCAAGTTCATCATAATAACCAGTTTCTTTCACCATGTCTGGCAGTATTTAAATCTGCAACAAGAAACAAAATCAGGCACACTTATATTCTGATATTTGGCAAAATTTTCAGTTTTTGGTTCCCCACCCAACCGCTGCACTGATGGGGTGAAATCTGTCATGGAGGAGTCGATCCTTGTGCAATTTTTACAATTCAGGTCATAGGGCACCTTTAAGGTAATAATACATTGTGACATATTATGATTTAATAAGAATTAATTTTGAGTAAGATAATTCAAAATAATGAAATAAAATTCATTAATAATATTATTTCTATACTGAATAAATAGACTGTATATACATAAATTATTTGGCTAAGAAAGTCTGTTTTAATAGGGATGTAAAAAGATTTAATTTCTTTTTTCAAATTTTGATTCTCAATCATTGAAATCGGCTACATTGTATACCAGGTTGGTTGGTTGGATGGTTGAAGTTTAAGGGCGCTTTCAACACAATTTAGGTCATATTGTAGCGGAAACCAACTGTCGTGCATATCAGCTGCGACAAAAGCCAGGGCTGAAACCACGATCGCGTCTAAACCAGTGGACTGATAAGTCTGCAGCTGAACTTCGCATCTTTATTGCAGTTTTGCTATACCAGGGTATTATGTGGAAGCCGGAATTGGCCATGTACTGGTCTACAAAACCACTTCTCGAGATGCCTTACATTAGGCGTATCATGTCAGAACAGCGATTCAGTCTGCTGATGAAGTGCCTCCACTTCATAAACAATGAACATCTGCCTGCCGCCAGATCGTCTGCGGAGAAGAGTCTCTCCAAAATAAAGCCGCTGTTACTCTCTGGTCAATAGGTTCTTTTGCATATGCAACATAACTCACCATGTGGCAGCGCGTGTTACATCCCGTTAGGGCGACACCTTGTTTGACAGGTGACATGATCACATGATCGATGTTGATTCGATTTCAATTTTTTCACTCCAATATTCGGAGATAAAGATATAAATTGCACTCGGCGTGATTGGACTCGTGAGGGTGCAACACCCATTCTGTGACCTGCTGGGCCGATCGCCAGTCCCTCCAGTGCGACACAGTAGTATCGGAATTGAGTCACACTTGCTCAAAAAATTGCGATATCGATTCCCCCTGATTTTCCTAAAAAATCGTGATTTCAATCTCGATAATCGTCGCATCACTAGCTGGTTCTGCTAAAGCTGACAGCAGCTCTTGTAGTTCAGGCTCCGGCTCCGGCGGATGTGGCGGCGACGTTGTGGCAGGTGCGCCATCTGCAGCTACGTCGGTCACTGACTTCAGCCGGAGAGGCGACAGCCGCTGCAATCTCTATGTCAAAATGCATTCCCCTGTGGGTTACTTAGAACTAATGAGTAAAAGTTATTTACCAGTGCCGACATAAGCCTATTAGGCCTACATTGCAAGGAAATGGCGAACCCATAATGGCGACAGTTCTCACATGTTGTGTTGCATGCGAGTAGGCCTAATACCAGCAATGGTAAGCTGAATAAACGTTCAAATAACACCTATAATTGATTTTTCGTCTATGCACAAATCTAGCATTATGTGTTATATCAGTCGTACTGTTTATTGCATATTTTTGCTGTCTACTTACGTGAGGCTTGAGCATTAATAGCCACATTAACACTGTTATATTGGCGGCAAAAGTCATAAGCCTGCAGTGTGTGCGCGATAACACTCGCCTGTAGGGTAATTAACCGCCCATATTGTAGTTAAAAACACAATGCTATCAGCAGCAGCATCATCATCATCATCATCATATATTCTGCATCATCCACGTCACACTAGCACACTTGTGAAAATTTGTCGATCGTTCGCACAATCGGTTGAAGATGTACATCATTCTGTGGTATAAGGATAGAGATTTTTCTGTGACTTGTAAGCCGAGTACGACAGTCAAGGGCAGTGTTTTATCCAGGCACCTTTGGGGGAACTTCCCCCATAGCATCGAAACTTCCCCCCAGGAATTTTCAGCCACACCTGCCGTGAAGCTAAAAATAATGTCAATACTCGACTGACATCTCTTACTGAATGTCTCATGTCTCAATTTTATTAAATACGTGGGCCAACTACTTCAGTCTTTTAACCTTAAGCGTCCGACAAAAGTTTGATGAAATGCTGATTGCTTACTTTTTGCGGAATCAAATTGTTGAATTAGATACAGTTGATTAGATATAGTTGAGTCATTCAGGATTGTTATTTGAGTTGGCCATAATTTTCTCTGCAGGGAGCATATATGGCTAAGTGCAAAAAAGCAGCTGCGAAGTGTTCGGTCAGCACTCAGTTTCTTTAAAATAATTTTGGTTTTGAGTCAAAACCCCCAGACAGCCAACACCTTCCCCCCAATGCTGGCTATTCCCCCCCAAACCTAGGGTGTCTGAATAAAACAATCGCAATGACTATTGATCCGGTCACCATAAAAATAGCCAACTAGCTATTGATCCGGCAACCGGAACAATAGCCATTCGGCTATTCATCCGGTTGATATAGTTTCTTTCTTTCTGTTATGCCCACAAAAGACCTAGCCCC
>Ga0209780_1000827_pt1 | contig 18471 bp, 10 predicted proteins | sample WorMetexBAHAMAS2_FD_187384 | JGI IMG/M metagenome (GOLD analysis project Ga0209780, IMG submission 187384) | Marine gutless worms symbiont microbial communities from Max Planck institute for Marine Microbiology, Germany - Inanidrilus exumae... | ecosystem: Host-associated > Annelida > Digestive...
GACTCCCACGGCATAAATATTCTATAACAGCAAGGTGGACTGTAGCATATTCATAAACTCAAGACTGAATGCGCAGTACTTGGCTAGCTATCGTCTAATTGGTTAAACGAAGTAGGTTCTCTTTTTTAGTATTTTGAAGTACGTACGTGCCATATCGTCGTAAAAAGTTGACGTTTGCTATCTCATCTCCTGATGAGTTCTTGTCTGACTACTGTTCACTAAATTGGAACTAATTCGTGTCGCACAGTATGCAACAGCGTCGCCGTCGAACAAGATTGCTGATTTTGTCGTCGATAGTATAATTATTCCGACCTGTTTACTTACTTAGCCATTTGGTAAGAGGGAAGAGGAGTTCCCTCCTCCCTGTACCCAGTGCTTAAATAGTTTGAGAAAGTAGGAGGGGGCTCCATCTCACCTCTTACCCGTTTTCCTTATACCCTCCCTCAGTCTACCACCCAACTCCCCCTGAGCTGGGGGGTTAGCTAAGAGCTGGGGGGCTAAGCCCCCTTACTTTAAGCCCCGCCTGTACCAAATGCAACAAGGACAGTTGTACCAACTTTATGCAACTTACTGGATATAAAATGCTCTATTGCTGCACTAAAGTGGTTAATGGAATTGCAGACTGGCGGCGGATGGAATTTAATAGTGATTTACTCACCCACACAGCGCTGTGTATGTTGGATTCTGGTCTATCTACGTCGACCGTAATACAAACAAACATGGCGACGTATTACGTCATCGTGACGTCACATCATGGCCGCCGCCGCAGTCGCTAATGTGTTATAAGTCGACGGCGCTTTAATCAACGGTAGTACCGTCCGTTACCTACTGAGTGAGCTTGTATAGTGTGTGGAACACTCAACACTGGCAGCGCTTTCTGTTTGCTAGAACGGACCAGTCGGTTGAAATGTTCAGTGTATATTTTTGTGCTCTTGCACGACATCCGGGTCTTGCTTCTACTGAGCACGTGCGTTCTACATCGTGCAGTCAAATATACTCACTTTTGCACTTGATTTTAGTCTTTTAGATTAATTGGCTTTCTTCCAAACTGGTTGGATCTTCAGAGATCTGCAGTCTTCGATGATTATCAACACTTGCTGTTTTACCCACTGACGTGTTTGGGTTGTCTCCAGTATTTCAGTTTTAGAACTGCGCATGTTGTGGATAGAAGTGCACGTTAAAATCCCGCCAAGTGTGCATGTCCTGTGAAGTAGTATATATGTGTGTGTGTGTGTGTGGTCAGTGAGTGGTCACTGGTCAGACTGGTCAGCCTGGAGCGAGTGTAGTTCACCGTGCTCGCGTGGCTTCCAGCGCCGAACACGCGTTTGCCTCTACAGAGTTGCGGTTGATCCGTCTGACGGACGAGCTGTTCCATGTCGTGGAGAGACATCACAGAGAACTATGTGTACCGGCAGCTGCCGAGGTGAGGTAGCTGCAGCCAGAACTGATGACGAATCACCGATTGGCATCCTAATGCCGTATCGTATCGAATGCTGTGAATCCACTTGGGTCTTCGGTATAATCTAATACTACCGGGGACCTAACTGAATACGCAGCTGCAGCAGTACACACTTGAGGTTTCTATTCTACAACAGCGGCTTATTCACTCGGGATTAACGATAGAATAGAAAGGACGACCAAAGACCGCAGTGGTCGTACCCCATTGGCACACAGTTCGTATATTTGTGTACATTTCGTACAGCACGGGGGCTGGACAGAACTTAGAAGAAGTAAAATTTACAGCGAATTTACTGACAAGGTGTAATTTACTCTTTGAAATGTTGGACTCTTTTATTATTTTTATAAATGCGATTTCGTCTTTCATTTTTCGCGGCCTTTCGCCGTCATGATGTATGCGACAGAGTCTGGCTTACAAATGTTACGACTGTCTCGTGGCTCTACCGCTGGCTAGCGGGTTAGTTAAATGAACAAGCGACGGTTGGCTACGGGCATATATTAGGCCTACGCTTAAAAATTATCATAACAATATACTGTTAGAAAAACGCTTTAGCCGCCGTAAGCAACATATTCTGCAGTTGGCTACAGACCCCTCTACGGCTCAAGCCAGCGCAGCTTATAATTTATTTGGCGGCTTATGGCTTAGAAAGTCTGTGGCGGCTTATGGCGGCTTACGGCGGCTGCCTCGGTCTGGTGTGTGATCGCATCCTCTCATCCGTCACTGAGCCCAACAACCATATTAAAAACACCAAAGACAGTTGCGGGTAGATGCAACTTGTTGCTAGATAAACTCAGCGAGTCGGACAAGCGCTGCCATTGCGTGCTTGCTGCCATGTCGTAGTGATCATAGATTTCTTTTTGCGCATGTCGTAACGTAGCGGTGTGTATGCGTGATCAGACAGCGCGGTGGTCAGTTCGTGGTCAGAATGGTCATCGTGTAGTGACGACTGTCGACGTCAGAGGCGTCGTCAGTGTCACGTGACGCCGTGTGATGACGCCGATGACGTTCAGTCAGAGACGTGTCCGTCAGATATCTGTCTCAGCTCAGAGTCGACTCCTGCCGATGATCAACAGATCAGTACGCGTTCATCGTCTTCTCTCAACTACACCAACACAGATCACATCAACGGCCGTTTGAGAGATAAATCTGGGTTTCCGAATTTTCCTTTTTCTTCTTTGTTCCTTCACTTGGTCTTAACCATCCTTAACACTATCCCACAGCCCCACCGCCCCTGCTTTCGACTTTGCCTCTGTCTAGCTCCTGTCTCCGTCGTTGTACAGAGTTTGGTCCATTTAGTGTCATCTTTGCGTTCATCATGTCCAAACTCTCTGTCTTTCCTAATCACCAATGCCAACAGCTTCCTGAGTTCTACAAGTTCTGTCATTTCAACGCTCTGTCATTCGAAACACATAAGAGACTTGCCACGTGTATAAAACGACTGTTCACTGTGTACAGTTTACAATTCTTAGCATAACTATCCTCACAACTGCCGTTTGCGAGAAAAATATGGTACCATCTGGTAGGCCTATGACCTGTAGCACCTGTCCTTGGAGTCAGTTCACGTATCCTGATAGGGTGAAAAGTCCAGTGGGTGATTTCGACAGCGAGGGAATTCGGCGTGTAAAATTCCGCACCAATTTTCCCAAGTATTCTCTTCTGTATGACGCGGCCCAGTCTGGTATAACTCCAGAAAAGAAGGCAATTAAACGAAAACCGAAATGTATGTATGCGTGTGTGTGTGTGTGTGTGTGTGTGTGTGTGTGTGTGTGTGTGTGTGTGTCTGTGTGTGCTTAGAGGTTGGCAGTAAACTGCGTCATTCTGACGTCGTCAAGTACGTCGCCGTTGTGCTCGGCGGCTTGTTGTTTACCATAGCAACGGTCGTCACGGTCGGCTGTGTGGCCATAAGACGACACAAGCTGTCGCCAGGTCAGTTCATTACGACGCTGTGGTGCTTTCTTTTGATTCCTGGATGGTACCATCTGGTAGGCTTATGACCTGTAGCCCTTTTCTGTTCCGCAGGAATTATAGATCCCATCCTACACCGAACCAGAACAACGGATGCTTGGAGGTTGTTACACAGGCCCGTTATAGGTTGATCATTACATATATTAGAACAAACAAGAGACTTGAAAAGTGGACATACGACCACACCACTAAGCCTGTTAGCTGAACAAAACGTAACACCCACCCATCAAGGGTCACTGTATCCGTCGTCATTCTGATGTGTGTAATGGTCCTTCATGCCATTTTTATATCATTTACTCAATAGTTACTTTTTGTGGTGAAAGATTTGGTCATTTTGAACATGTCTGTTTGCAGGTGTTATTGTGAAGCACACCAGTAAACTGAGTACAGGTTTGTCTATGTAGTTTTTTGTTTTTATTACTGGCCCGCCTACACATAGTGTAAGGGGCCAGACTAGTAACGGTCGCTGGCGTCTGTTGTCGTCTGTCGTCGTCGTCTGTTATCTGTCGTCGTCTGTAACACTCCACGGCGGGGCTGCAGGCGGCTTCACTTTCGCAGGCCAGGCGATGAAGTCATGCTGCCTCCAGTCTAATTATAGCTCCACGGCTGCACGGTGGGCCAGTAGTGTTACGTTCCGTTAGGGCAACACCTTGTTTAATATACAGTAAACAACATTCCAAGTGGTTGCTTCATGCAAACTATGAACTCTCTGTTTAATTATGTTGAAAATATTGTTTTTCTTCTTATGGCGTCACACCATAACATTGTACTGTTTTGAAGCCGCATTTTTCCTGTCTGTCGTTGTTAGTGACTCGTAGAGAAACTTTACACTTGGTGATAATGTCATAGACTAGTCAGCTATGAATAGTTTTGTAGAAATTTCTCAGTTTCAGCAAGTCATTGCAGATTTCTTGCTTTCGAGGGCGTTGATGCTTCGTGGATTGAGATAGAAGGATGATAATGATACAGATAACAATGAAAAATCAGTGGCGTACTGTCGTCCATGAAGAAGCAATACCACTGGCCTCAGACTGAAGTCCTGTTGAATGTGAGGCCAGTGCGTCATTTCCGTGGTTGGGTCAGTGCTTTGAGTTTCCTTTAGAGCTTGACTTTTTTCGTAGGGTGACAGATAGAGCACCCTGCCTGTGTCAGTTAGCTCCAGAGGAACAACTGGAGGAAAAGAACCGATGAAAGACATGATACTGTGTTGATGGATGATACAGGGTTGCTATCTGGTGACACGCGCAAGACGCTGGTTGCTATCAAGTCCAGCAGCGGCAGCATCACTCAAAGTCCGTCGTCACGCCATCTTTCCAGCCCGTCATCATTTCATCAGCACTATTCTTCCGTTTCTTCCGGCAGCCAGCGTGTCAGTCATTCCAACCCAGTGACGTCACACTACGAGGATCTCGCCTCCCTCGCCACTGACGACTGGTTGCCTAGCGACGCCGATGCCGTTACCTGGGAGACGGTCACTGACTCCGGAGCACATCTTACACTACTACCAGAGTCAGGTAGAGCATGTTGTCTTCGACACTGCTGCAGTGTTGATGCTGTTGATAAACGACAGGAAAGCCGTTTGGCATGTAACTAAAAAAACTAAAAAAAGTCTTTGATCGACGTCGCACTGACTAGTTTAGCAATAAGCACGTCTTATGCTGCCCTCTGACGATTTAGAATGTATGCGACATCTCGTAACGTGCATCCGTGGCGGAAAATTGAACATTGCTAATCCTGTGACCGTGAATCTTGACTCCAAACTTAACCTAGATATGATGAAGACGAATTCTCATTTAGTTCAAAAGTTATCGTCTGCACGGACAGACGCACACACAGTGCAAACCAATTGCTGTCTCTACCTGGTCGGTTGCGTAGCACAGTGGTAGAACGTCGGTCCTCGGCCGGCGAAGTTACTCTGTCCTGCGCTCAACCTGCAGCTAACCGATTACCACTTACGTGGGCAAACCGTCCGCTACAGGTCATCCAACTTGGCCAACTCAGCTTTTAATCCTTTCAAGGTCGAAGCTGTAATCAGATGTCTGCTACCTTGCTCGGGTGGCGCCATCTGGTGAATGCTTACGGGTTGAAGGCCTGGTGTGGTTGATTGGAGCGGTGGTGTGCTTGCTAGCTGCAGTTGTCTGATAGCGCGTGCAATGGATGGCCGCATTTGCGCTGCAGCACCATTGGCTCTTGCCGATCAATTGCCACTTCCAAGATTGTAAAGCACGGCTGGACAGGTTGTTTACTGTGTAAGTAGCGCTATAGACGAATCTGATCTTTACCTTTACCTATACCACTAAATTTGTCAATAGCAATTCCATAGCAGCAGTCTCGAAAGTTTTGTAAAGAGACTTTTGGGGACCCAGCCTAACGTGTATAGTCACTCAAAAATGGTGCAGTTAAACAAGATCAGATTAGCGTTGAGTGAAAACGCAGTCTGCGTGGGACGAGTGCAGTGTGCATGTTGATGCCGACGGAAGTGTGTTCAGTCGGCTGATAGCTTCCAACGAGGGCCGTATTGCTATCGTTGTTGTTGTTATTCATTCACTTTGTTCGTTCGTTCTGTTTTTTCGCTATTCCTATTCCAGGTTGCAAAAAATTTGTGGACGATTTTTTAGTGAAATTTGGGGAGGGAGTAACCGTGTTAGGGGAACAATAGAGTAGATTTTGATTTGAGGGCGATGTAGCTCCGATCTGGGCCAATTTTCAGGAATTTCTTTTACGAACACCTGCTAGCACTGCCTCGCTCTATTATCATTCGCTAGATGGCGCCTCGCTGGGGCTTGAACCCCCTGATTTTCGTCCCTTTCCCTTATAAGTTATAATTATGTTGTTGCAGTTTTGACAGCCGTTACTTAACACTTCAGATATTTAATGAAGCAGAACTGTTTCGGCTTCTTGATATTTTCACTTGAAACCTCTGTGTAGGCGCCCTCTAGCGAATGTCTAATGACGTACGTGTCCGTGGCTGATGCACATGTCTGCGTGTTTCTAGACGTCAGTTTGACTATAGCGGAAGATGCGGTCGTGTTCAATACGTATCATCATCAACAGCATCATCAGCGTCAAGTGTTCGTTGGTGTTTCAAGAGATGATACAGACAGACCAAAACTCACCGGTTAGTTTATTAGACCGACATCGTGATGATAGTAGTGTACAGGGTGCAGCCAAATACAGTTCAGTATAGCTAATGAGCTTTGATATTGCAACTTGACGTTTGTCATTTTTTACTTTGTCTCCAGTAGGGCTACGAAGTATTGCAATCAGCGTGTCTGTATGTCTGTCTGTGTGTCTGTGTGTTCACTCGCGTGTCTCAAAAAAACCCACAAATCCAAACTTCATGAAATTGTCTGTACATGTTACCTGTGGCTCTGGCTCGGTCCTCCTCTGACAACAGTGCAATGTGTTGTATGCGGTTTTGTCGATGAAATCATGTATTCACATAATGGAGCACATGGTCCAGAATCAAAGACGACGCGTGTTAAGTGTATCGCGCCAGGTGGCGGCACTGGGGGCGAAGTCTGCCGTCTGCAGTTGCATCTTGTGTGTAGTATTTTAGCAAATAAGATGAAGTTGGTATGCCGTCCGTTGGTGGCCGGGGTCTGTACAGAGTGAACAGCCTATATATGTGCTGTTTCACAGCGGTGCTTCGTGTGTTGTAGACTGTGAGACGATGTTAAGTGACGTCGTAGTCTGCGGTCCTGCCTCCGTCTGTCTCACCAAGCCCGCTGTACTTCGTCTGCCTCACTGCGCTCATGACGTCGATCATCAGTGGTCATTTACGGTCATTTTTCATCCTTTGCCGGTCAACGGTATGTCTGACGTGGCCGACACGTGGCGGGTATGTCACACACTATTGTTTACGCTGAAATTTCAGTTTTTTTGCAGCATTTTGAACATCGTATTTGTCTACAACACAAATATCCGGTGATATTTCGGGCTTGTCTGTGTTGATTTAAATGAATTTTTGTTGTGAGCTCTGCATCTCATACCAGACGGCATGTGTATAATAAAAATAAACTCTACAAACCATACAGTTCTGGTATACGCAGCTCCTTCTTTTGTGAAATTACAATAAATATCTAGAACAGTTTGCCTGCTGACGTGGATTTTAGTTCTGTTAACACTTTTAAAAAGTATTCAGTGTGTCGATTTTACCCAGTTTCTTAGACGGTGTTTGTAACTTGTGTGTGTGTTTTTTTCAGGGCAGCTGTACGAGCTTTTAGCCTGGCTTGTCCTGCCGATTATTGTTTTATTATATACACATTGCATATATTATCATTATTGGCGAATAAACGTGAACGTGAACGTGAATAAGATTAAAAAGTTTGCCCCTTTTGCCATCAGGTGTTTTTGATAAAGTTTGGCATACAGTTTCGTTGACGGACACAAATGTGGGCGTTAGTCTCTTCTCAGTTCATGCAATGACATTATGACACTAATAAGACAGGTGCATGAACTTTGAAGTAGCACCTCAGAATGCACCAACGAATGAGTTGTATAGCCTACGTTTTGAGAATTTAAAAGCTCCTTTTAAAATGCAATAGTGAAGTTAAGTTGCAATGAAAGCATTAAATAAGCACAAAAGCATAACAAACAGGTGCATAACTGATTTTGTGTGAGAACTGAACTGGTCCTGGACTAATGGAGGTCGTTTGCTGGTAGAATAAAGCACACGGTAAGTAATGTGGATCTACATGCGATGATGCCAGATGACGAAGTTCTTAGCGAACTTTAACGAATTTTATGGCAGCCACGGACAAAAAGAACGACTTGAGCTATGAGTGAGATCACAATGGTTGCATCAAACCCAACAAGCAAAGTAGCATGCATGCATTAAGCCACAGTGATTTTCCAATGAACATGACAATCCAATGACGTCCTGTGCTTGAATTGTTCACCATCGAGGTAGCAGAAATGCAGTCACTGATTGTGAACTAATTTGCATATTATGTCTTTATTTCACCAATGATGGTAGCAGTACCGGTACATAATATTACCAAAGTATTGATGCTGAGCTGAAGTGTTGTTGTTTGTGATGTCAGCCTGTGTGGTCGGACGACCAAGCGGCGTCGTCTTCGTCGTGTTTTGTACACATGACAAGCACCTGTTGTTACGTCATGATGACGTCATTCGGTCGCTACGCGCTGATTGGTCAGCCGAGCCATCGGGCAACGCCTCCGACAGCGTGTAAGAGGCTGCGATTGGCTGTGTTCGTGCCTCGTATTGCGGCGTGTCTCGACTACAGCGTCCGTGTCTACTTCGTTGAAGACACCATCAGTGCGCTTGAGGTTTCACGTCGTATATCAGTCTTTTCAACAAGTAGGCGTCGACAATGTTTTTGTGTTACAGAGTGGGCCAAAAAATGAACCCATCTTTTGACTGCTGTGGTGTTAGTGACACTAAATATACAAGAAGAACAGAGAAACAGTGGTTTTACTGTTATTTTGTTATACATGTGGTCTAAAATATTATAATATTTGGTCTACGTGTGTCACTGTCTAATCTGACAAAACAAACTTTATTGGTATACAGTTTATCACAGTTTGTTCAGAAACAGTAGCGGTTCACTTTTTTGGCCCACCCTGTATATGGCAAAATGCCTGGTGTATATACAGCGGGGATTACGGCCACGTTTCAGAGTCTTCATGCTCTGACATTGTAGGATTGGCGGCCGCAAGGGCGTCCGATATGTGATGAAAATCTCGTGTCTGTAGTTTGCAGTGATGTTATACAGTCTCATGGACCTGCTTCGACCACTTGAAATTGGTCAATGAAACAAACAGCTCTAGTAGAATAGATGCTTAGTATTTTTCTGGTGTCTTTGCATTCAGGTAGGCTAATGTATACAGTTGTCTGATATCTGAGTCGTCATGCGTTCACTGAGGGTACCTAGGCAGATGATTATGTACAAACTAAAATCACTAATAGGTAAAGGTACCGTATTGTTAGTGGATCGTAGGTGGGCTATTCATCTCTCCCTTTCTTGTTCCGTGTTGGCGCTGCAGTAGGGCGTTGGACTTGCGATTTACAGGTCGCGGGTTCAAATCCCAGCCGGTCCGCTTTCGCATAACGTAGGTCAACTCAGCCTTGCATCCCTCCGGGGTCGCTAAATCGCGTACCTGCTTCGGCTGGGGGTAAAGGCGGGATTCTCACCTCTGTCAGGTGGCAGGTAACACTGTGTGATCCCGTATGGCGTGTGAGTTTCCAATAGCGGTGAAAAGCTAAGTTGAAGCTAACTGCTGTACACTGCTTACTTATTTACTTTACTCTCATAGGCATTGAGCTGGTACAGGGCTAGACCACTGAAGCCTGTAACGCTTCTTGGCCAGTGCAATCCAGGCCTACGGTTACCTTCCCATCCGCAGAGCATCAGCGCTCATTGGCCAGTATCAAATTATATTGCAGCCACGCCCCCAGGCAGTCAAACTCGCAAGCAGTCTAGCCTGTCAGTTATTGTCACCCGAGTCTGAAACATGATGGTGAAACTAAAGTGGTGTTTTACGAGGCCTACCAGAACCTAACAGGGCGTGGCTGTTAGGTAACCGCAGTCTGACTCCGGTGGCTTCTGGTAGGCCGCTGGTATATCAGGTCACATTAATTATTCCATATAAGTAAAGTAGGGGGCGCGTCGCGGTAGGTCTGGTAGGTTCTGGTAGGTCTTTGAAAAACACCCCTTAAGTTCCTGCACAATATTGAATGCTGGTCGTGTAGGGAGTGATGGACGTTGAAAGACAACTCGGCGGAACCCTGGTCGACAGTTCCAGAGACATCCTCTTCCAGTTCAACGGAGGCAATCTCTCGCTGTCAATTGATCACATCGGATTCGGCTTCAGACTCAAACAAACAACTGCCTCGCAGGTCTGCACCGACTAGCTACTAGTGCACTGTACATTGGCAGCCGACGAACAGGGAACAACGCGCCCTCCTCCAGGAATCCTTGAAGAGAGGATGAGACCAGTGGATAATTATATTGTGGTTGAGGTCAGAGGCTTGAGTTTCTTTGAATGCTTTGACTGTTTTGATCTGGTTTGTTCCACTGATCTAAAAAGTTCACTTCCGGAACAGATCGTCGTCGTCGTCATCATTCAATTTGTTAAATTGGGGAAGAAAACCAAGGAGTACTGGCCAATCTAGGTTCAATCGGAAAATGTCTATTGAGAAGGATGTGGCGGTGATATTGGTGATGGTACAGTAAATGGTAATTGAAGTAGTCTAGTCGTTAAATGAATAATGTGTAAATTAAAAAGCATTCCGCATAGCAAACGATGCTTTCTGTTACATGTATACTGTGTAACATAACTGACCATGCAACATAACCTAACATATCCGTGTATTTAACAACTGTCAGAACGCAATCGCAAGACAATAAAACATGCAGGCATTAAATACGGTCAGTAAACTTGGTAAAATAGCATATGGATAATAAAATTGGAGTCTGTTAAATGTGTTAGTCGTTCGACGGTGGAGTGCTGTAACAGTCGTGTTTAGTTGCTGAGATTCAGTGATGATGCTGAGGTTGGACCACGAAAGTGATAAAGGACATGAGTAATACTTGCTGTTATCCTTTGGAGCGGTGAACTGTTGATCAGCGGATGTATTTCAATGTCGACAGGAGATACCATTCCGGCACATCTGGAACGGTGTTCAGAGCGGCTTGCACTGTTCGTTCAGTCTTGAGCACATTGATCTGCGGTCGGCACAGCTGTCGTGTGACGTCATCGTGTCTCAGACGCTGGTGCCCGGCAGTCAGCAGATAGTTCCACTCGTTCATGACGTCAGCGCACCTGTACAGGTGCGTCGGTCATTTCGTAACGGTGAAGTTTCGTTCAGTGCTGCGACACTGTTGGCTGCGTGACATGAAGGGCATCCGACCTGTACAAATCCCGCGCCACTGATCCGCAAACGTTCTCCTCTGGAACACGTGATGGAAGAACTGACTAACCACAGTTCAACACCTGGAAAACGGCTGTTAACACAGAAGTGGTCGTGATGAAGACTTTGATGAGCCGCAGAGGCTTGTGGGACGGCGCTCATCTCTGTTAATGTAGCCATCAGCTAGAGAACTACTTACTTACTTACTTACTTACTTAACACATTACACTGTTGAATCAGTGTAACATGCCATGTGCTTCCACCTCCCTGTTTTGCCTGGTACCCACGGCCACTACCCATCGCTTCTCCTCTCGCTGGAATGGTAACAGTAAACTGTATTTTAAAATTTTTTAGGTTGGCCGCGTCTATCGGTAAACGTATTGTAACGGTCTGGCATCTGTCTGTCTGTCCGTCTGTATGTTTCATCTTTTTCTAATCTTAATAGAGCGCGCGACGTTACTCACCGGGAGCAGCATGGTGTCATAAAGAAAATCGTTAATAAGTGCTTAACACAAGCGTATACTTAAGATGAATAAGACTACAGTCTACCGCTGCATTTGGTCTTGCGATGCTGCTTCACTGCTTTAACGTTTGCTTGAAATGCTGCCACAATCAAGTCACGTGGACACATTGAAATACCGGAGGAAAAGAAAAATGTTAATCGCCTAAAATTAAATGGGAGAAAAAGTCCGCAAATCCAATAAGACAGATAACGACTGGTTTTAAATATCACATGTCACATAGCGACGGTGCATTATTGTAGCGATGTGTGATATCAGTACTAACGTCGATGTCATATGTGTGACAGAGCGTTGCAGTAGTCAAGCCGTGTGGATCGTGGTGTTACGCTGAAAATCCTCATTGTGACAGCCAGCACGCTTCCACTCTGTACCAGCCTCAACACTTTCCCTACAAGTAACTCTCCTCAACTCTTTCTCTCTCTCTGTATGTCATTATGTGACCCTGTTATTATTTATCCACACATGCCGATAGGCAGTGTGTGGATATATCGTTTACTGATTTTGTGTGTGTGTGTTTGTTTGTTTGTACGGTTACGGATTTATTCGCCGAGGATGAAGCTAGCGGCGTCAAAATTTGCACGGCGGTTCATCGTCGTCCAAGACAAGGATCTCCCATTTTTGTGAACTTTGCTCCCCCAGACGCCAAAAATCGGACGAATCGTCCACCGCGCCACCATCTTCATCACAGTCTCTATTAGAGTTCTATTCTTTTATCGTTGTCTAGATCTAATTGCGTATATTGTTTGTTTTATCATTGTATTGTATTTATCTATTCAGCTGTAAAGCTGCCAGTCTGTTTCAATAAACTTACTTACTTACTTACTTACTTACTTACTTATCTCCACGACGTTCACAACAATAACCCTTTGGCTGCCGAACACATGACAGTGTGGACGTAGGATCGGCATCTGTGGATAAACGTCCGTCCCTGAAGACGGACGTGCGTGTTACTATTATGATTATAGTGCCATACAGCCTGTGAAAACTTGGAGAGCATTTAACAGCAAAAGGAAATAAAGTTGACAGTGAAACGTAGAGGTAATCGCAGAACCGCAAACATGAACCGAATTAAACGTGTCTGTCTGTCTGTCTGTCTGTCTGTCTGTATGTCTGTCTGTCCATCCGTCTGTCTGTCACATTGATTGGCGTGTCTGTTCATCAGATTGTCAAAGAGCGTGCGCCAGCAGCTGACTGGGTTGCTAGGGCGACAGTCACGTGGACGCCAGGCAGGCGCTGATTGGTCGACGCTAGCGATTCATCTTGGCTTTGATTGCAGGTAATGCATATGCAGTATATAGTTATCAGTTACGTTTCAATGCTTATGATAGTGGTTATTCAGTTGTTTATGCAGTTAAATAATAACTTTCTTGCATTCCTCAAATGATTACATATTCAAGTATTTTCAAAAATATGCTTTATTCAATTTCAGTTGTGCTTCCAGTTCCAGTATAGGCTTAGTAGTTTACGGCTTTAGTGTTTTCTGTTAAATTAGAATGTTGTGACCAGGCGGGGCGCCGTAAGCGTCGACGCTGGCACACGACACGCCATTTTTAGATGCTAGACGATGGCTGACCCAGCCGCCCGGGCAGATCCGTGCGCGGTCTTTTCCTGATTAGTCGGGAAGCCTAGTAGTTGCGGCATCGGTCCGCAGTTGCTGTTTGGATCGTCAGTAGTCGTTGCGAGACGGTCCCAGCAGCATGAAGCTAGATAACAGTTGCTTGTCGTGTAAGATAATAAATCATTGCGAGTAGCTACTTACCATTTGTCGTAATTCCCCTAGCGATGAACTGTGGCGTGGTCCCAGAAGAGCAGGATCAATCCTCAGTTCACAATGTGGCTCATTTTGCTTTTTTAAAAACTAGATGATGACAGTGATTCTGTTCTTGCTGCTGATGTTGATGGTTGAACACAGAAGGGCGTTCTAGGTGAACAGATAGTGAAATAAGTAAACTAGGCCTCACGTCGAGCGGCAGATCGGGTCATGTGGAACGATTTCAGTCCATTCGGACAGCGATGGGAATCCGGCGATATTTATTTCACCCCAGTGAGGGGGGGAATATTTTGATAATCGTGTCTGTCTGTCTGTTTTGTCTGTTTGTCCTTCCGCTCACATGTCTCAAAAACTACAGTCTGATTTCACCAAAATGTATGTACATGTTACTGTGGCCGTGGCTCGGTCCTCCTCTGACGACAATGCAATACGTCATGTACTTTCGGTTTTGTGGATAACGTCTTGTTTTCAAATAATGGAGCGAATGGGCCAGAGTCAAAGCCAGCGCGTATGTTTCGTCCAGTTCGCCAGGTGGCGACACGCTGGCGAAGTCTGCCTTCTTCGACTGCATCTTGTTGTGGTTTTGTTCGGAGCAAGTGCGCCCAGCAGAGGTCTTCACGCCACGATCCATGCTGACTCATCTCGCTCGCCAGTGTCTAAATGAATATCTATTTTGGTCTGGTGTCGTGAATTTTCCTTAACGTACTATAAGTGACACAATCCATTTATATTCTGAGTTACGTAAAGGACAGGTCTTCAAACCGTAACATAGGACTGGGAGTTGGAAACGCTATGTTTTTATCAACTGTAAAATAACCTCAATTAATCGGGCAAAACCTTGAACAAGATGCAGTCGGAGACACAGGCAGACTGTCACCTGGCGAACTCGACGAAACATACACGTCTTCTCTGATTCTGCCCATTCGCTCTATTGTGTGAAACGTGACGTCATCTACAAAACCGGAAGTACATTTACGGCCATGGGTAACATGTACAGAACATTAAATTTTGGTGAAATTTGGACGCTTCTAATAGTAGGTGTGGCAAGTGTTGCCAAGTGTTGGCGACAAAATCCCCAAATTTCGCATTTGGGTAGTCTTGTGAACATACCGAATATGCAAATTCATGAAGGAACGTGATTGGTCGATCAACACTGCGGCAACGACTGTTCCATTAACCGCGCACCCCCCATTGTGGTGGCAATCCGCAATAGCTTTGGCGGGGAGTTGTGCTCTGTCAGAGTACTTTCCATCCAGTTATTATAATGAATTAGGCGGTACGCTGTTGCAGGCACCTGTCGTACTTCGCTGGATGTCCGTGTCCGGTGGATGTAGTCCTTGATCTCTGGCAGGTCGTCGAGTCAGACACCTCGTCAACATCTCACATCAGTCTGGTCGACGTGCTGCGGCGTCTGTCGATGTGTGACGTCGCAGATGCCGTGAAACAAGAGCTGGATGTCTGCGTGCCGCACCGCCGTCGTCACTCTAGTCTCAACACTGGCACACTGTCGTAACACTGGCGACTGACTACGTCGTGTTTCTTCAGCCAGTGTGGAGTGTGTTGATCCGGCGTGTGTGACACGTAACTTAAAGGCCTATTCACACCGCCTAGACGGTACTGAACTCAGCTGAACTACTGTAGTTCTGACGACGTTCAGCACCGGGGGTAACTAAATGCAGTGGAACGCCGTGGCGGCCTGCGGGGGTTCCAGCTACTGGCATGAGACTCCACACACCATACAAAAGCTCCTACACGTCCCAACACAGTTGCTACACGTCATAGTCTGACTCCGTGGCACAGCGGTAGAACGTCAGTCTTTACCCGGCGAACTTTTCCTGTACTGCGTTTGACCTGTAGCGTAAACTGTCCGCTATAGGTCGACCAACCAAGCCCACTCAGCCTTTCATCCCTTTGGGGTCGATAAATGAGTAGTAAGCTGCAGCTGGATGTCTGCTACCTCAGTTAGGGATGGCGCCATCTGGTGAACGCTTACGAAGGAAAGGCAGGCATGGTGTAAATTGCAGATAAAACTGTGTGATCCATGTCTGAGCACTTTGAGACTATATGTAGTATAAATGGCGCTATATAAATACTCTTCCTTTTTTTTCTTGCTTTACGGTGAAATTCTTACACCAGCTTAGATCACAGATGGGAGTTGATTGCACATGATGCTGTTGACGCATGCACAGAACGTGCAACAAATAGTGGCGAATTTAATGTGACTTGGTGCCAGACCACCCTTGAACAGCTCAGAAAAATTATTAATGAAGAATTGATAAATAATATTATTAATATTCAATAGTCGCTTTCAGTTGACAGACATGTGAAATATGATACGTGAATTAAGGGCGGTGCCTTCCTCCCCGTATGAAATTGTAAAGTCGCTGCTGGCAGCAAACTTCGCCCACTTCGCAGCCTTCGGCAACTAACGTGCGATGCCTCTGTTCTTATTCGACGCCCTTTGAAGTCGTTTAATCACTGTTCACAACTGCAGACTGCAACCGTTCAGCTCACTTTGGTCGATCGCGATGTGAACGGGCCTTAATGTTTAAGGCGTTGTATCTGTAACAGTGTAAATATGTTAATGCATGTGTGAAGCGGTCTTTTAGAACGAATTTCGTTCCGTACAGACTACAGACGCCGAGCTGATTTCAGATTGTATATATCCATATATAATATGACATTCTATTTTCTTAATAATTTCCAATAAGATCTTCATCATGTACAGTGTCCTGTGACATTTTGACGTACAATCAACGCAGTTGCCTCATTTGCAATTCAATGTTGTAACATGTGACCAAAGCGTAGCCAATAATTGTTATAGTTTTGAAATATAGTGTGTAAATTCCCGTCTGCAAGTACATTATGTTCAATCACAATACGTTTTCGACTTTTTTTGGTTTGTTGGCGAATGTTTGTGGCTATAACGGTATCAGATTATTTTATTGAGACTGGATCAAACCCTACCGATTTTTGAACTTATACTCGACCCTTTTTTATTTCGGGCACTGGGCAGTACATTGTTATCTTAATGTCTAGAATCGCACTTGAACAACGTAGGCTACAGTAGACTGGAAAATGAAACGTACATGTGTAGCCTACGTTTCATCCATGCTGCCCCCTAGTGAGTCACGTTGAGTATGCGCCGCGCGCTCTGTTAGATTAGAAAAAGACGGAAGAGACGGACGGTATATTCCAGGTAATATAATGGCCTATATTAGGGGGACACGGAGGACGGGTCCCTATACCCCCTGCAGTTTACCTTGCCTGTGCATTATACCACATTAATCCTGGTATAATGATGACGACGATGCTTCCAAGAATTTACAGCTCTGCACAGGTGCCACCTGGCGAATATAAGTGAGGTGGGCCGTGTCATCTACAGCTCATGGATCGGATTCATCTCGTCGCAATATCTCGTCGATCGTTCTGTGTACCACGATGTACTCCTTCGCAGAAATTCATGAACACACGCCCACAGTTTTTGCCGCGCGACGCTAGGTAGCTAGCGCTGTATATGCTATGGCCGTGACCATCTGTCCGTCCGTCCGTCTGCTTGTCCTTCGCAAGTCGGAAGTTCTACCAAAACGGCTCAACGCAGCATCGCACAAACGGCGATTCACAAAAGCCCAGAGACTCTATGTCGAAGAAGAATTTGCGACTTTTGACAAATAACTAGGCCTACCTCGACAAGATACTCAGCTATCGCCGAGAGACCCGCGCGACGCTTTTTGTCAGTCGAAATGTTGTCTTGCTGTCGTACGATTAACGCAATCAGATCGCGTGTCAGCCTGATGAGCACTTTCAGCAACTGCCACTTTTTATTCGGCTACCAGCATAAGTATTTGCTGTTATCGCGTGTCCGTCCGTCCGTCCGTCACAAGTCGGAGTTGTATCAAAACGGCTAGCCTAAACGCAGCATCACGCAGACTGACGCAATTAACGTGGTACGATAGCACAGGGACTCGAGTTTCATGACGCAAAAGATCGCTACGAAATTCCAATGGGATCACCCCCAACGGGGTCCCCAAGTGCAGGTGGGGTAGGTAGAAATAGCTTTTTTTCGACCGATATGTAATAAAAACTAATAATGAGGTTTTGAAGTGGAATTTAACGAACTTGCGATGTAATCGTTAACCTATCTGAAGCCCTATCTATACATTAGGCCTACACATAGACTAGCGGCTGAGACAGGTAAAACACGATGACATTTAGAGATATAAGTGCACTCGATTTACAGTACGTGAATGACCTTGAACGTCACTCAAGGTCATCCGAATTGCCTATATTTCATAGACTATATATCAATTCCTATGAATTTAGTAGTCTATAGTAACAACGACTCCATCTTGCGCGTTTCTGAGATGCTATCGCGCTACCACATTTACATTGTACGGAACTAAACCTGTGACCTGTGACCTTGAGAAGCCCATTTTCGAAAAGACAGTTGAAATATACAAGCCATGTGTGCTTTCAGAATCATGTAAGTAAGTAAGTAAATTTATAGAGCGCAGTTATTGCCAAGAACCTCTAGCGTGCTGAATGCACTAGTATCCAGCGAACAGGTACGTTTTAAACAAACGCCTGAAACAGTCTGCACTGATGGTCGGGTCCCGGATGAAATCTGGGAGAGAGTTCCAGACTGTGGGGCTGGCAACTGAAAAGGCCCGACAGCCGTAAGTGTTGAGCCGGTAGCGAGGTACTGCAAGCAGTTGACGGTTGGCGGAACGCATGTGCTGCCGAGTGTCGCCCCACGCGGTCGGAACGCAGTAGTCCGACAGGTACGGCGGTGCGCGGCCGTTCAGACACCGGTGAACTGTCACTGCCAGCTTGAAAAACACCCGGTCGGGGACGTCGAGCCAGTGAAGTTCGTCGTGCAG
>Ga0209780_1000828_pt1 | contig 18456 bp, 8 predicted proteins | sample WorMetexBAHAMAS2_FD_187384 | JGI IMG/M metagenome (GOLD analysis project Ga0209780, IMG submission 187384) | Marine gutless worms symbiont microbial communities from Max Planck institute for Marine Microbiology, Germany - Inanidrilus exumae... | ecosystem: Host-associated > Annelida > Digestive...
ATTTACTGTTTTTCCTGATAAAAAAAACAACAAAATTTCGCCTGCCGCTCAAACTGTCATTACTGACCGGATCGCGCCCAAATTCTGCCAGGGCCAGCCTCAACAATGTACTCAGAGTGCTCACGATTTCATCCAGATCTGTTTACTTTCGGCGGAGTTATAGCCGATCGCATGAACACCGCCAAATCGCTCCGTAAAGTGAATCCAATATTCGGCCGAAGCCAAGCTTTGAGCCGAATAATAAAACAATTTAGCATATGTTTGTCGGGGTCGATCAATCAGCGCACGTAGCACTGACAACGACGACCATTGGGCGTGCATGTACACTGCCACAGTGACCTACACTAGTCGCTGTTATGCGGCACATCACCTCGACGCTATTTAAAACCGCGCTGACGCCGCACCACCACCACCAGCACCACCAGCAGCAGCTGAAGCCAGAGAGGCGAGCGTTTAAACAGCCACGCAAACGTTTACTAACCGGTTGATAGGTCTTGACATCCGCGGCGTCAAAATCACATGACGTTGTTTGTTGACAGAGGAGATGTTAATAGTTTCTATTTGAAAGAGTTCAGTGACAAACTGTTGATAGACAAGGTTGGAGACAAAATTTTCCTTACTGCAGGCTAACTGAAAACAACTCCGCTATCAGATTGATCCACATTGTTTATTTTATTTATTTATTTAAAAATCCACATCAAGAAAGAGAAAGACATTATATAAAGAAAAACACAGTTAAACAATAAAACAACTGTGTGGATTAAATGGCCAACACATGGCATTGCCACTGACATGTAGCCAAAAGAAATCACTGAAAACATACAATATAAAATTTACAATATAAAATTTAAAAATTTAAAACGCACATGCTATTGCCCTGGAGTTTCTGGAGGTCTCCACTGTTTAAAGACTGCCAAGCCGGATGCATGCAGTCATGTGGCTTTGAAGGACAAGCAGGTATACGCTAAGAAGAACATTGGAAACGATGCAATATTTCTTGCGTTGCGTAACTGCCATTTTGTCGCAAATTAGCTCAGCAGGCCTATTCATTTTTATAGATTTTATAAATGTTTTTGCCAGATTAGTTAAAATACATGATTAAGCGTTTAGCAAAATAGACCAGCTGCCACTTTTCCACTAGAAACATCGCAATGATAGACGCCAATCACTTGCTGTCGACTTTCCCACGAGCACGAAACTTGACGCAGAACTAGAGGCGTTTCTTTCTTGAGTTATGTAGCTCAACTGATGCATGTCTCAGTGAAAAGGCGCACGAGAAAAACAAGGTTCTGGGATTATATATGCGCCCGCCAGTCGGAACCCAGAGCATGGTAACATGCTGTGCGCATTATATTGCTGATAGTTTCCCTAGTTCTCTAGTTTCGTCGATAAGCACTCGCCGTTAATGGCCCAGGCTCTCGGTCGTGTAGGCCTACGTTCGTTATTATTGCTTTCTCGGGCGTGTTTTGCCGGCAGAGCTGCTGCAGCTGCGTTCTGAACTTCTCGCTGGCGAGCAACATCGACTTCACGGCCACCAGGAACCCATGCCGCGCCATCAAGTGAAGGTGTGTGGACGCTCTAAAGTTTGATCCACCGTCAAGCCGCAGTTTCACGATGGCGTTTCGTGTGGACAGCCTCTGTTTGCCGTTTTTCCGCGGTTAACAATATACAGAGGATTTAGGCAACAAGGTTTAGTAAATTTCATTGCCCATATTGTCAGTTTTAATCGTGTTTAAAAAACATAAACCACTTCAGAAAAAACTTCCATTATAGGACCGGTGAGGTGGACCCGCGTTTTAGTTGCAAAATGTATAATATAAAATCTGACCAAAGTCTACGTAGACTATTTAACGGAGTTCGCAGTTCAGTGTAGATCCTGACCGTGTCGGCTGAGGAAGGAGATCGATGATCGTAGAGAAACAGCGAACAGAGGAGAACCGTGTTCATTTCAATTCACACAACACAGTCATACTACACGGTAGGCCTACGCGGTAGCTCGCATACTGCCGCCACACCACGATGAAATCGGCACAGTGTCGTTACCGGCGAGCAACAGCCATATCTGCCCACATAACCCGCATTGCGCCATGGTTGGTTTCGCCAACTTCATCTTCACTTTTTATGTCAGTCGACTACTGAACTGTCTATAAGATCAACAGGTTATGGTTCCAATCGCTTCCTAAATTTAATCAATTTTTCTGTGGTCCATAATATACATATTCTCAAAATTTTATCATACAAATCTACCCATATGCTTTTTGTGTTATCCTGTGGTTCATAAAATGTTACCACTGTCATTCATAGATTGCTCAGAGGGTGATTTTGAGTTTTTTGCCCAGCAGGAGTTGCGCCGACTTAGGTGAAATGTCGCGGAAGCATAAACATTACGGACCTTCTCTATCACCATGCCGAGTTTAGTCGGCCGAAGGCTTGAATTTTTTGTCTTTTTTGTCCGTCACGCTTTTGAACGGCGGGGTTTGCGCTAAGAAAACGCTGGAGTATAGAAACGATTTTGATGCCACTGGGTAGAAGTTTGAAGTGTACGCCCGAGTTCAAATTTGTCTCTGCGCCGCTAGGGGGCGCCGCCATAGAATGTTGAATGGCGATACAACAAACAGATCCAGATAAAATTTGGCACACAATCAAACACTATGGGACTAACCACGTATGCCAAATATGGCTTTGATCGTTTTTATGGACCAGAGTGTATAACAGATTGCAATGAGAAGTAGCACTTCCGCAAAAAAGTAACTGATGTAATAACTAATAATGTCAGAGATAAAGAAAGAATGACTACATACACCACAAAATGCTACACTGTTCAAGACTGCAGAGACAGAGGAAGAAGAAGAGGAAACAAGCGGCGGTAAACGTTTGTCCAAAGTCGTTGAAATAAATCAACAAGTCAGCGTGCAGCGGAACGGAGCCGGCAGGTTCCGTTACTAATCGGCACACCTCCACGGCAAACAGGCGCCTGCTAAAAACCCTATACTGCTACTACGTAGGGCTTACGTGGAGGCTGTCGATTTCATTCATCACTGCCATCCTGTTTACCACAGAGTTCGACCGTCGTCTTCAGCTGCTGTAGTAAGGCGATCATTGTATTCAGGTAAGATGAATTCTCGTGCAATCAACAGACTAATCACCTTGGTGCTAGAGCCTAGTAGGCTACTTACATGTGCGGTTTAACATTTTGACGTGCGCCATCGTTCAGCTAAAGTAGGACTATGTGATTGACGCAGGCTTAATGCATGAGTTGTTCCTAAAATGTGCATCTTAAATCATAACACATTAGCAGATGAAACCATTCTGTATTAAGTACATCCTCAGAACGAAGGCGAACCGGTTCCCAAAATTTAATGCAAATCCATATTCAACGTCTTCCGAAGGACAGACAGTAAGACAACAAGTGGTCAAACAGTTTTGACGAACGGCCGCATCGCCGACTTGTCACCCCTTGTGGTGGCGAATGGATTTTTCCGACTTCGACCCCATATAAATGCATGGTTCCCTTGGCCCGCACGAGTCAGTCCCCAAACGACATCTCGATCGGTTCAGCCGTTTTTGCGTACACCTCAGCAAAAGCTCCTAATGTTTTTCAGTGGGGCTAACAACCCCAAAAATTATCCCATCCCTTGGGGATCTGCACTCCCATCTAATACATGGTTCCTTGACCCCACCAAACTCAGCCCCAAAACGGCATCTCGATCGGTTTAGCCGTTTTTGCAGGGCTTATGAAGTTATGAACGTGACCAACAGACCGACCAACAGAGCAACCACGCCACTCCGTGTGTAGCAATAGGCCGCTATCATTGCGTTGTGGCCTAATAATGACGAAAAGACCTGCTGGTCTCATAACATCTTGCTTTGTGAAGGTTATGATCAGACAAGATTTATTTAGCCCATGACTGAGTCCAATTTCGTCTGTCAACATGCTATTCAAAACGTTATGTTCGGTTCACATCGCAGCTCGGCAAGTTCTGATGCGCAGCAAACTCAATCGAAGGCCTATAGTTGATAATGTCGAACGCTTTCTAAAAAGCCGCGGCATGCTTTTATTTTCAAACGGCCAACGTGTAGAAACCTAAACAGTCTCTCGTTGTTGGATAAAGTAATTTCTGAAACTCGGTGCAGTTTGTGCGTATGAATGTGCGACTGTACGATTGAAAAGAAAAATTGTTGCGGTAATTTCACAAACAGTTAGCTGACATGCCGCTGATTTGATGACAGAATAGATAGAACTTTTACCTCGGCGTTTGATTGGTGCAGGATCGTTGGCAGACGAGGCGATGACAGACGCCAAAGATGGAGGTTTGTAATCATTTGTTATCATGTTAGAACCCAGCAGGCGTGGTCGCAAATACAACTAGAAAACATAGGCAGTCGAATCGACATGTGCACCCACTCCGGCATAGGCCGTTGCAGCACGCGTCACTAGCAACCGTGCGACCGTGACGGTTTTCGTAACCGTGTGACCTTGACCTTTGACCTTTTGACCTCTGAGTCAATGCATGCCGAGCGACTGCTATAGAGTATACGTGTACCAAGTTTGGCGTTGATAACTCAAGCCATTTTCCTTTTAGAGCTCGGCGCGGACAAACAGACTGTCAGACAGACAGACAAACAGACACGCGTCAGAACGCTATACCCATGCCGGCGGCTCTGCCGGCGTGGGTAATGAGACTACGGACCTGTGAGTTAATTATTACGACTTTCGTACATCGTACCATGTGTATGACAATCATTTGTCGTAAAATGAGGTCCTTGCTGGTTTTCATACCTAATTCGTGCCATATTAGTATCAGAAAGACTGAAATCACAGCCTACAAATCTTGCGTCGTCATCAGCGTTCAAAATTTTGGGGCCGAAATCAATGAGTAATTTTTCTGATTAATGTTTCTAATATGGTTCTTTCACTTAAATAACGTTTAATTGACCTGTCTATGTATGTTCCGCTTCAAAACTTGAAATATAGCCTACGTCTACCACTCATTTAATGGAATTGGTTTCGGCGTGTCATTTTGCACTGAATTTTGGTGCGTAAAGCAAAGTAAAGTAAAGTAAAGTAAACAGTGTATAGCAGTTTAGCAGCAACTTAGCTCTTCACTGCTACGGGAAACTCACGTGCCATAAGGGATCACACAGTGTTACCTGCCACCCGACAGAGGTTAGAATCCCGTCTTTATCCCCAGCCGAAGCAGGTAGTCAATTTAGCGACCCCGGAGGGATGCAAAGCTGAGTTGACCTATGTTACGTGAAAGCCACCGGCCGGGAATTGAAACCGCGACCTGTAAATCGCAAGTTTAACACCCACAAGCAGTCTTGGTTTATAAGCAACATCGCCTGCACGCAGTGCACAGATGAGGCCTGTGCTACAGATGTTGCACGTAGCGTGGTCTGTGTGTATGTGTTGGGCACAAGGGTGAGCTGTGCAAAAAAGGCTGAACCGATCGAGATGTCGATTAAGAGTCTGATTTCTGTGGGCCAATGAACCATTAATAGATGGGAGTCATAATTATGATCGGGCGAATCCATTCGCAGCCGCCAGGGTGACAGGTCGGTGATGGCGATGTGACCTCTTGCCAAATACTTTAAACACTTGTTCTTATTGTCAGTAAACTGCAAAAGTCGACTAAAAATTTTCTATTTTTCTATAGTGCTATTTTGAGGTCAAAAGGTTAAAGGTCAGACACAAAATTGCTGGTTGAGTCAATTACGAAAATTCCCCAGTAAATGAATATGCAGTTTGGAGGTCAACGACACAACGGTAAAGCTCCGCCTCAAATGTACCGTGACTGCTACAAGAGTTTATCGCAGTTGCATCCTTTTGTTGCATCTGCGCTCTGTGAACGTCGTCGCAATTTGTATTTTTGTTGTTGTAGCGAAGAAGGGCGACTTAAGGTGAGTTCTAAATCGCAGTCCTTCTCAATCAGACAATCATATACCGATAACAAATTTCTTGCACACCGTTGAGTCGAATGTGCTTCAACTAATGGAATGTTAAGCTCCTTAATCAAACAATTACAAAATAAAAACTTTATAATAAAAACTTCGCAAATTATTACTGATAAGAACAAACTTACGCTATCGGTAGCGAAATGTCAGCATAAGCGACTTTCCAGCTTTTACAGCGATTAAATTAAGCGAAACTAAATAAAACTCTTAAAATCACATAAGAAATAAGCCTACTGGTAAAAACAAGATCGTATTTGACATACGTCGGTAAAACAGCTTAGCTATAGTGCGAGTTGCGCGAATAGGTTTGAATTTTGGTGTACAGAATAATAATAGAAAAGCTTTCTTTTAATTTCTATTTTCATGCCGTTCGAATTACGAACTTGTGTGTGCACACAGCCCTACAAGTCCGACGAAACCTACCGCACGCAGCCCGAGTGCCATCAAGGAGATGCTACTGGAATGGTGCAAGGTTCAATGTGCCGGCTATGAGGTAAACCAATCAACAGTGCATACTGTCGTTTTGTGCTTTTGGCGATAATCATACAGCCATACTGAACAACTCTGTGTCGGTCATCAGACAGACGGCAACATTGCCGCTGGCTGCGTACGTAAGCCACTGGGGTTTTCCCTGCTGCAATGCCTCGCCACGCTAGCCGTGCTATAGCAACGCCGGGTTTTCCCTGCGCCACTTTCCCGCGTCCGCTGCTGCTGCCGCGAGACATTAACCACTCGCAACATACCGCCGGTTTTTCCGTGCGTGGTGTTTATCACAGTCACGGGACAGACAGACAGACGGACGCACGGACACGAGACCGTTGCGTATACATGCTATCTGCTAGAAGCAACCAGCGGCTATACTATGATCACTAGGAAAATGACCTTTGATGGAAGCATTGTTGCGTTTTGTACCAGTGAAGATCGAGTGGTCTTCGATGTAGACTAACGTCTATGGACAAACCATGATCGACATCTGTAGCAATAGGCAACATCTTATGCATTGCGTGTGGGCGATGCGGCTAATAAATAATGTTATTGTACATGGTCTCAAAAACGGCGCTTTTTCAATAACTGCGTCAAAATAAATGGCGTAATGTTTTGGTAAATAGAGTTTTGAATCCGTTGTGACTACTAACTTTGTCCATCGCACCTGAAAATTGTTACTGCAATACCTTGTGAAATGCGTTAGTAAACTTTTCGCTTGTACGCATAGTTTTTTTACGTCCCATCAACTTTTTCACACTTCTCAAGTCGTGTGTGTCCACAGTTCATAGTTCAAGTGGGCATATATATAATTTTCTGATGTCAAGTTGTTATGGGAATTTTCCTTTCAAAAAATAATAAAACGCGTTTTCTCGACAGAGTGAAACAAAAAAGAAAGGATCGTTTTCAGTCATAATATACATGTGCACTACCATACGGGTTTGATTAGTCGAATGCAATAAATCTTCAGTTACATTATGTATGTTATTACTGGCCCGCCTAATGGGCCAGTATTGTTCTGCACGCTGACATCTGTCGTCGTCGTCTGTCATCTGTAACACTGCCGGCGGGCGGGCCGGCCGGCCGCCGGGAGCGTGAACGGTCGGCGCGCCGGCGGCCGGGGGCGTGGGCGGTCGGGCGGCCGACACTGCACGGCGGGCCAGTACGGTTACGTCTCGTTAGGGCGATACCTTGTTAATAATGTTTAATAACGAATACAAATAATATTACTGTAATGTTTATACACCGTATGTCCTGTTTTGTACGCAGCATGTGAATATTACAAATTTTTCATCGAGTTGGGCCGACGGTATGGCGTTCTGCGCCCTAATACATCACTTCTACCCGAAAGCGTTCGACTACTCCAAACTGAATCCGAAAAATCGACGCGGAAACTTTCGACTGGCGTTCGACGTAGCCGAGTAAGCGACGTTCTTATATGCGTTCTGAAGCCCGTCTGTTGCTCATCTCCTGGCTGCGTGGCAGAGCGGTAGAACGCCGGTCTTTGACAGGCGAACTTTCCCTGTCCCACGCTCGACCTGCAGCTGACGGGTGACCACTTATGTGGGTAAACCGTCAGCTATAGGTCAGCCAACTAGGCCAACTCAGCCTTTCATCCTTTCGGGGTCGATAAATTGAGTTGTGAACTACTTTATCGGATGTGTGCTGGTCGCGTCATCTGGTGAATGTTCACGAGGTTAAGCCGATGCGGTTGATTAATCGCTGTGCGCCGTATTGTGGCAGCAGTTTAGCCGTTCTTAACCCTTCTGTACACAGTGCTGCCCTGCGTGGTGGCTGTTGTGTGTCCCGCCCTGCGTGGCGGATGTTTGTGCTGTGTTGACTGCGGGGTTTGTCTGTAGTTAATAATATTATTATTATTAACAATCGGGTGCCGCCACCTTGCGAATTAATCTAAGCCTGGGCGAAAACTGTCTCAGCTATCAATTAGTCGATTCTCCTTTTTTGTTGCATGCTGAGAATTTTTCTCTTGTTGGAGACCGCCGCGACAGTCTGGCTTAATCGGATACCTGCATTTGCATAGATAGACATTGTAATCCTCATCCGCATCGTCGAATGCTTCAAGTTGGCTCAAGGCAAATCCAACAGATGTTCAATCACAACACTGACGTCTGAGTGACATAATTTCGAACGTTTGTGAAAGGAAACGTAACGCAAACATAATAAAGTGAAATAACAATAATAGATAATTTCTCAATGCCATCAAAGACCAAATACCAGAGGGGACATGGATGTATCTCACTCCGTATCTGTCAGGGTGAAACAAGTAGCTCAGCTGTCGCAGAGGGAACGCGCGACGCCAGTGCTTCACAACAGTTACTTCACAACGGTATATATTGTAAAATTGCATTTTTGAATGCTTGCAATATGTCACTCAAGATCATCTGGGATGGCTCGATTTGATAGGCTATATATCACTTCCTGCTAATGGTCTCTGTCTTGCAATATTTCCGAGATATTGCCATTTTTACAGTGTAGGCCTACATGACTATCTATGACCTTGAGCTCGAGAGGTTTTCAGTTTTCATAAGACAGTTGAATTTACGAACAATATACGCTTCATAATTCATTTGTAAACAGGTCGTGGTTAATACATGCTATATTTTCCGAGATATTTAGAAAAGTTTCGAAACGTTAAGGTTTTGAGGTCACTCAAGGTCATTGATATTAATGCCATTCGATAAGCCACATATAGGCCTAATTTGCCATTATTCATCCATTGTAACTACGTCTCTATCGTTTAACGTTTCCGACATACCCGGTTACCCCATTTACCTAAATTTAAAGAGGTCACGTCATTCTGAACACACCCCATGTGTTACAATCTATCATGCATAGAACTTACCACGTTCAATCGGTACACCAAACTGAATTGTCTTGCCTTACCCATTCCAAAGATACGACTCAAAATTTTAGAAATTGGTCACCGGTCACGTGACCCTGACCACGCCCATTTGTTTTGCTATCCCAGCATACAAAATTCGAAGACTGAAGCTTCACCCGTTCCAAAGATATAGTTAGATTCCAAAAATAAAAATGGGTCATATGACCCTGACCGTGCCCATGCATTTGGGGGTAGTTTGTAATTTCAAGGCTAATAATTATGATCTACCGATGTACAAAATCACTCTAGCCTCAGTCATTCCAGAGGCACGAAGGAAGATCCAAAAAGTAAAAATAGGGGTAATATGGGGGTTATTGGAGGTCACTCACTGTCATCTTATCAGCACTGTCACCATTTGATAACTTTCTATTCACTATTCAAAGAAACTGTGTCTATCTTGTACCGTTTTAGAGATACAGCGATGTAGTAATAAAAGTCGCAAATTTTTGCTCCCCCACATTACTTGTTGCCCCAACTGTTGCGACGCCATTAAAATTTTACCAATTTTATCAAGAACTTTGGCCTCGGAAAACTAGAGTCTACGGATTGTCGTGCGGTGTTGTTTAGTTGCTGACGTTTTGTGACATAAAAGACACACAGAGGGACACCGGATCATAGCATATACCATGCTAGCATAGCGTCGCGCGGTAGAAATATCACTGTTTCGCAATAAATGGGCAGTGGATCAAATGTTTCTGTCCCGGTCCGAACCTCTGACTATCCTGTCTTGCCTTTAGAAGAAAAATCCTGGCTGTAAGTGCCTGTCAACAAAAGTTTAAAACTTTATTCTATTCACGTTTAACTTACGGTTGACTGTAAGTTGGCCTAAATTAACAGCAACAAGATGCAGTCAGAGACGAGACGGCAGTCTTCCCCCCCCCTGTGCCGCCACCTGGCGAACTGGACGAAAAAATACGCGTCGTCTCTGATTCTATCCATTCGCTCTATTATGTGAAGACATGACGTCATCCACAAAACCGGAAGTACATAACACATAGCGTTGTCATGAGAGGAGGACCGAGCCACAACCACGGATAACATGTACAGAAAATGTGGTGAAATTTATTCGCGTAGTTGTTGAGCTAAGCGAGCGGACCGACAAACAAACAGACACACAGACATGCTGATCACAGTACTTTGCAGCCCCACCGGGGACGAAGTACCTACTGCTGCTGACGAATGCCGCTGATTCGGTTGTGACAGAAAGCTGGCGGATATTGCGCCGCTGCTAGAAGTCGAAGACATGGTGCGCATGAAGAACCCGGACTGGAAGTGCGTTTTCACGTACGTGCAAAGCTTCTATCGGCGCTTCGCGATGCAGCCGAAGCAGCCGCCTGCATCCGAGCAGCAGCAGCAGCAGCAGCAGGAGGAGGACGAAGCCGAGGAGAAACACGAAGAAGCTGCCGCCGAACCTGCAGCGAGCGAAGAAGTAGCCAAGACCGAATGATAACGGTGTTAATAGCGTCTGACATGAACTCGGTGACACCGACTTGTATATAGATGCAGCCATTAGTTCCAGTTCACGACGAAATTATTAGATCTAGAGTCTAGACCGACATTCAGTTGACAATCACACATCGAGTACGCCAGTAGGCATCTAAAACTAGATGGCTGTATTATATAGAATGCCCATAATACAGTATTCGGCTCGAAGCGCTTGGCTATATCTAATAGGTGGTTCCTAGGGCCCACCCAAGTCCTCAATGCAAAGGGCATCAGTCATTCCCCGGAATTGTAAATAATAGCCCTCCATGTAATGTGCGGTATGTAGCTCATGGCACCATCTGGTGATTACGAATGTATCGATATATTATAGTTGCCGTACATCACCGGCATCGGACGTGTACAAAAAAATTGGGAGTACTATTCTTGTACGGAGCGTAGAACCCAGGGGAATGGCTTTCTTGATTCTAACGGTAAAAATGGAAACTAAACCTCCTGTATACGATCATCTGGTGGTGAATTTTCGTCGATCTGTAATCAGTGCGGAGTTATCGCGGCCTGAAGTCACAAGACGTTAAAATATTTTCAGAAATTTTTTGCGTTTATTTGGAAAAACCACCCATTACGGTGAAATTTTCAAAATTCTGTTCAGAAAGTTTTCATCGCCTCAGCGATCGACGTGTTGTGTTCACATTTTGTGAAATTTGGCCGACGAGAAATCGGTGAAATCGTGCATTATTTGCAGTACAAAAAAATTCGTCTGCCTGCCAGAAAGTGTCGCTACTGCGTGATTCGTGCCCAAAATCTGCCAAGGCTAATCCCCAACAATGTGCTCAGAGTGCTCCAGATTTCATCCAAATCGGTTCACTTTCACCGCCAAAACGCGCCGCAAAGTGAATCCAATATTCGACGGAAGCCTAGCTAGGCTTCGGCCGAATAATTAATAAGTATTAATATAGTATTATTATTACATTATTATACAAAAATACAACTAACTGTCCGTGGCGCCGCATGACTGGTCAGTCAGTGACTACATAAAAAGAAATATCACAAGAATGATGTGAAGATTGCTGTCATATATTATTAATTTGCCAGACGCTGTAACGCTGGGCGGAGCTTACAACGGAGGCGCAGTTTATCCAGTAGGTGTACTGGGTCACGTGAGTTGTTGCAGTGGGCGGTGGGTTTTCAGCAGTAGCAGCGGCTGTGTGGGATATTTATGTTGAAGGCAAATGTCCCAGTATAATGTGCCCATCGCTGGTCCACGGTGCGTGTGTGTGTGTGTTTGTTTGTGTGTTTGAACCGAAAGCTCAAGATGGCGGAACGAAAGGTAGCGGTAGGTCCAGTACAACGTAAGGCCATTCGTAATCAGCAAAGCTTTGACAGACAACTGAAGCATCTGACTACCTTAAATCGAAGTACAGACGTACATATTCTACGATCAGCATTCACGTGTGTTTATGAAAACAGTATGCACAAAATCAAAAGATGCATTTGTATAAATTTTATTTACAAAGTTAGACAGTATCCTAAATTACGTACAAATCCACAACGTACGATAACAAACAGTGCAACCGTTCTCGCTACGATAGTATGCACATAAATAAAACCCTCATTTCATTGCACAAGTTTTGGAATGCCGATTATACAGCTAAGTGAGGTGATTCATTCACCTTTCTGGCTAGTTTGAGCAACATCATTATAGCATAAAATAATTATGACATAAACATCAGGCACTCTAACTGCGAAGTTCAATATCGCACGCTGTTTTCAAATATTTGACGTTTTCAAATAATTACGTTTATTTGACTGTTTATTTCACTGTTGTACGAACAACTTTTATCTTCAGGTTAGAGGTCAAACTGGAATAATTCAGGCCAATGCAAACTCATTTCGATAAAAACAGTGCAGCGAAAGCAAACACACGAAAATGCACAGACAGAACGCGAACAAATATACACATCAGAATCAGCCAAGAAAACATGAAAAACGCACGAAATCAACAGTAAATTGACTACATTTTTGCCCTGCAAAATAGCACGAACTCACGTGCGACCGTGATAACCAACAAATGTCGAATCCACTATCAGCGCTCTGATTATATGAAGTCAACTTTCAAACGAAAAGAAAAATTCTTAGCGCGAACCGAAATGCTAGTGTCACGTCGTCTTTCACATGTTAGTTTGCGATAATTGGTCAACAACAATGGAAAAATCAATTATTGACGCATTTATGAGGCTGTGCTGTTACTTCAACGTTTCAAATGACTATGGGGTGGGGTTACAGACCTAAATAACTTTTCGGTCGAAATCCGGTTCTGGACAAAACTTGAAGCCGACCGGCAGTAATTTGTCAATAGTTGACGCAGGGGTTTTCGCAGGCGCGGATCAACTGTGAATGGACGCTAGTATTCTCGGACGACGCCTAGCGACCGACTCGACGACAGGCGTGTCGGCGGAGGCGACATCGGCAGATGACGGACCGTCTGCGGTAGCATGACACGGTCTCGGTCGCACGCAGTCGCCGGCGACACGATGAACGCCTCGGGCCGATCGACGACAGGAACCGACAACGACCGCCGAAAAACGGCGTGTGGTCTGACGCCGGACCGGTCGAGAGAAGAAGTGCCGAACGTCGTTACGTCCCGCACAACAGCGCCGTCTGGCGGACGATGGCTGGTAAGATGTCGGCGGTTGTTGCGACTGTCGACTGTCGGCGGATCTGACATGGAGCGTAGAGTAAGGGCGACACTGTAGCGCACCTGTCGAGATGACTCATCGCCCTGACTTCGCATCGACGTCGGTGACGCCATCTTGATGACGTCACCGTCGTCGTTGTTGTTGTCGTCGCGGAAATCACGTGACTGCGCGGTAGTAATGACGGAAAGACGGCTAGCGGTCGACGTTAGACCGTGAGAAGGTCTCCGTGTATGGTGGTCCAAGTTTTTGTCAATGTTCTCATCCTGCGAACCCGTAGCGCCGTCGCGACTGATGTCATCAAACTGATGGCTTCTCCGCGTGATCGGCTCGACAGCTACTTTACATCGCCACTTGAGATTCCTACTGTCGACCGGTGGTTCAGTTCTGCTCGCGTTATTGCACAGTGGGGCTAAGAACGACTGTAGTCGCACTCTGGCTTGTTCCTTCTTGTCAGCTCGTATGCGGTCATCAATGGCCGAACGATCAGCGTTATCTGCGGTCGCGGATAAGGGACGCTGATGGTGGACGTTCCTAAACTCATCGGCGTCATGAATTCTATTCGGAGCAGCACTAAACGAATCGTTGGCTCTCCTGAAAGTGACCGTATCTGCAGGCGGTCCTCGTTCATGCCTTTTCGCGACAGAAATGGTAGTCAGCGGTTGTGTAGAAGTTCCAAAGTATACGGCGGGGTCGTTGTGCTTACTGGGCGGAGGTTGATAGGTTTGCGAAATACGTCTGACCACAACTGATGTCGGCGAACTTACCATATCGTTACGCAAAGACGTGCGTCTTGAATCATCAAAATTTTCAGACTTGTTCATTACGACTGTGCTGTTTGTTTTAATCGCAGACGCCAACAAATCATTTCCTGTGCTTGCTGACTTTGCTCTACGCTCCTCCGTTTGACAATTGTCACTCTTCATCTTACTGTCCGTTTTGATCACAGTAACCGCTGGGTTCCTTGTTTTGCTAGAAGCGACGAGTTGATCTCTGGAGGAAGTGTTTGGAAAGCTCTGTTCCACGGCAGCTGATCTGCGGTCTTTTCTTTCCACAGCTTGAAATGACGGACTAACACCTGTATCATTCCTAATATTGCCGTTAAGAGTTCGGACCATCGCAACGTCTTTCAGGGCAGGTGGCTGACAATACACAGTAGAGATTGACGTGAAAGTTTTCCTGGAACTGTGTACAGGTTGACGCTGCGTTTTCGTCGATTTTCCCTCGAGATGTAAACTGTCGTCGACTCGACAGTTTATGTCATCGCCAGAGAAATGAGTCATGAGCTCAGGTGGCGGTGGACTTAGGAGCAGTGGAGGTTGGTCCTTGACGTCCTTTTCCAGTTCTGACTGCATTGTCTCGTCTCTTTCGCGCTCTTCTGTCTGTCTTTTTCTCCTAACGTCCACATAATTCCGTTTATTTTCGGTTCGTTCTGCTTTCCTCTCAGCTTCCGATGTCGTCGTCGTCGATGTTCGCAGAATGCTGTGTGTTTGAACGCTACCGTTCTGACTTATATTCTTCGCACAAGCTGTAGATGACCTGTCCGTTGGTGGCGCCACTGCATGTTGTGTGATAGACATTGCATTCAACGGAGGATGGTCAGCAAATTTTGTATCAGTTCCGATGTCGCCGAGCTGTTGTAAACTTGACATCTCAGAAACGAGGCAGTTGTCACTAAGGATGGCTGTGCTGTATGTCTTCTCTACGACGTCGATATCTCCACTTCCTTGGTTCCGGTCCACTGCTGTGCCGCAGCACGCCAGAGTCACGTCTTCTAAGTCATTGCGGTTGTCAGGCTGTCGCTGGAATACAGTATCATCACTCGCGGCGTTGAACCCGCGACCGTCTCGCGCAGCTGATCTGTGTGACTCAGAAGACTTTATGATGTGATTGTCTACTGAAGACGACATCGATGGTGATAATAATGATGATTCAGACGATGACAGCATTTCCGCATCTGTTTCATTTGTTACAGCGTCTGCGTGCGTTGTCTCTTCCCTCTGTCGACGGCAGTTTTCTCCCAACCCAAAACCGTTTACGTCGACATTTCCCGCCACTGGTGAGGATGGTGGTGGTGGAGGTGGTGATGGCGTTGGCGGCAGATGTAATGAGATCTTTACGTCTCTTCGACTGGGTCGAGTGTCTTCACTTGCAGCCGTCAAAGTCCGGTGCGTGTTGGTATCATTCAGCTCGGCAGCAGCTATCTCATCGTTCACTGCCGGCTCTGGTGATGAACCTGATGACGACGATGACGTCAGCGATGTGCTTGCTGCTGCAACTGTCTGATCCAACTGATAAAAGAAGGATGCTTTCAACGTAGGACTGTTCTCGTTTGAACTGTCTTCGTCGTTTACTACGTCGGTCGTATCGAGACAGTACAGGGGGTTACTGCTGTTATTAGCTAATAAGAGGTTCGTCTCTTCCAGGCCAGGTGCATCTTCTGCGTCCTCTAAATACTCGCGGGTAACTGCCTCCACGTTATCTGCTTTCAAATCACGTGACTTATCGCAGGCGCAGTCATCCGCGGTGAATTCGGCAAGATGTTGAGCGACATGATACGAATTTGTCGCTGAGTCGGAATCCGCCTCGTCGTCAGCTTGTCTCAGTGAACGTTTCACGGTCTCGGATGTTGAAGAAACTGTCGCCGACAACGACAAACGCGTATCGCTTGATGCGCAACGGTCAGCTGCGGAGGTGGCGAAAGTTCTGCATTCGCCTGCTACCGAGTTTTCCGACGCGTCTTCATTAAATAGCGACTGTTGATCGTCTACGCTGACATCCGACTCCGATGCAGACTGACTGACGTCTCTCAAATCACGATGAGTCTTCTCCGATTGATTATCAGTCAGCGCTGATCTGTCCAATCTCGACTCATCTATCCGTCTCACCCTCTCGACGTCCGAGCAATCGTCCTCACTCAATGAACGTTCATGAGTAAACTCAGATGACACTGTTAACGCCGAGTGTGATGTAATAAGATCCCGCGAACTGGTTATCGGGCTGTCGGAGCTCTGTATTTCTGTAACTAAATCGTATGTTTGACTCGGCAGGCTGCAACTAAATGCGCGCTCTGCATCTGGCGGTGGGTGGTGGTCCCTAGATTGAACCTGCGACGGTTTGTCCATGACCGTTCTTTGGACAGAGTCATCATACTCCGCGGCAACTTCGTCATCAAACCTGAGAGACTGTTTAACAACTTCGCCAGGCGATGACTGCGCCGGTTCATCAACAGTAGGTCTATTGTTTGTAGGCCTGACCCCGGTCTCTCCGTTGTCGGCAGGGCTAATAAGCTGCGCTTGCCACCGCGGAGACGGCGACTGTGCCTTCACACCACTGAAAACCACCGCAGCATCATCATCGTTCGACGGACATAATGTATCCCCGTCGCAGACTTGCTTATCCTTCTCAATGGAGACGGCATCTTGTTGGCCAGCAACGTCACCCTGTGACGACATAATGACGTCATCATCGCGCACCTGTTCATCATCGTTCGTGTACGGCAAGTGTATGACGTCATCCTTCAGCACCGACGACGCATCGGTCCCCGCTGTGTCCGCTCCGTCACGGCGCTCTTCCACGAGTCCCTGAATGTCAGTAACCACTTTCCAGAATTCCGACGAAAATTCCAGCGATTCACAAATTTCTTTGTCTTCCTCGGCGTGATTACGAGACACGGCCGGTAACTCGGCATGTCCTGTGCATTCAGGACTCGACAAGTTAACTGAAGTGGGCGAAGCAGGTCTACCAGGACTTGTGGGTGACGTCGGTAAACTCACTTCAGCTGAACTTGAACTGCAATAAAATAATAGCATAATTAATTAACCCAACACAAGGTGTAAGCGCCGCTGAATGAAGTTCGATTAACTGCGATTAAGAATTCCTGACGCGTTATTTTTTAGAGTTAAATTCGTTAAATATTTCAAAACCCGAACACCACTACAGCTGCCATACGACAAAAGGTGTTAAAATGCGCCAAAGACTGCTTCATACAACAGTGCTATGCAAGATGGTGGTATGTACGGCGTTGTGTATTATTATTGTTACAAATATTATAATTATATATTACTAGCGATGCACCCTCCCGCATACGGCGCTCGGCTACTCCTCGCGCCTGCGGCGCTGGGTCCATTGCGCCTGCCGCCCGCTAGTTGCGAATTCCTGGACGGAGCTTGCCACCCATTTGCATCGGCGTATCTAGACGGCGCGCAGAGCTCGAGCCTGCTGGCGCGAGCGGCGCTCGCTAACCTGCCCTTGATCATCCGGAGGGTATACGGATGCCATATGCCAAATTTGGTCCAGATCCGCTCATAATTGTGGCCGTGCATAAGGAACAGAGAAACAGATAGACGATCAAATGTGATGTAATGACGATTTATTTTGTACGGCAGCGAAAAGCTGGATAATACAAAATACATTATAGTAAAACTTAACAGAAATAGCACAAATATCATCGTCATTCATAGGAAACCTAACAAAAGTAATCTAACATCCTACTGAACTACTGCTATGGATGACGAGTGCAGCACAACTTTTAGCAGTTGTGGATTTGGACAGAATCGTACCTTTGCCGGGATTTCGTAGTTTTCTGCCTGACAACGACTAGACGTAAAGAGATCGCTTCCTTCTTTTGTTTCTTGATCGCGGCAACAGCTTCCTGATGAGTCAAGTTCTCAAGCGAGTCGCCGTTAATTTCAACTATCTCGTCACCTAAAACCACAAGTTGTCACAACTGTATCAACATTATTGATAAGCGACGATAAAATTTGGGGCTGTGATTTGTAACATTTAATTAATCGATTAATTGTTAAAAGTATTAATCGATTTTTGTTCGACTGCTTAGTTATTTCGTTTTGAAAACTCGTTACTAAGTGATACATAAAATTTCATGTTTCGTTCATTTCGTTAAGCTTGTTTGTGAATAGAGCCAATTAACTTATTTTTCGGTTATAACTGGATGTTTATCATAAAAATGATGAC
>Ga0209780_1000829_pt1 | contig 18455 bp, 13 predicted proteins | sample WorMetexBAHAMAS2_FD_187384 | JGI IMG/M metagenome (GOLD analysis project Ga0209780, IMG submission 187384) | Marine gutless worms symbiont microbial communities from Max Planck institute for Marine Microbiology, Germany - Inanidrilus exumae... | ecosystem: Host-associated > Annelida > Digestive...
TTTTGTATTTGTTTTTGTTTTTCAGTACTGAGCCAAAAGATTGGCTGGGAAGAACGTCTCCGAAATTTTGTATTCGTTTGGACGTAAAACCTTAACTCAATCAATCAACTTACTTCCTTACTTATTACTTCTTTAAGAATAGGACCTTTCCATTTCTGGTTTTGTGAATGATGTCATGGTTTCACATAATGGAGCAGTGGGCCAGAATCAAAGATAACGTGTTCATTTTGTCAAGTTCACCAGGTTGCAGCACCATAGTCGTAAGTAATGAAGTCATTGACATCATCCTCATTGATGAGTGACTGAAACAGTTTAACTATTTTTCAACATGCGACTAAATTTTGGAAGTAGTAGTAGTAGCAGCAGCAGCTGGAGTCTTTGATATACTGGCGCTATACAAGCTAGATTATTATTATTATTATGTTATTACAGATGAAGTTGTTTGTATGCTTAGTTAGTGCAAGTGTTGTCAGTCATGTTAACAGATGCACAGTGCATTTTGGTGTATGTGTGTTGTAGACCATTTTACCCGATCAGGTCCAGCATTCCGGTGAACTTGCAGACAACACTTTTGTCGAGTCCGAAACAAAAGTGAGCAGCGCAGTATAATGAAATATGCTATGTACATAGATTTAATGAAGAATGCTGTGTACATAGATTGTCACTGTATGTTTCTAGTATTGCGTTATTGGTTCCTGCCACATCTACAGTAGTACCATTCTTTCTTCATAGTTTTTGTTTAAACATCTTATTTTTATTTAGACTTTTCTGAGTTGACTTAATAAAGTGAGTCTCAAATGTCCTTCCATCTGTACGTTTGTCCATCCACAAAAAGGCTATTCGATTTCAATGACATTTGGCATGTAGGTAGATTTTGACGATGAGTGATGCACGACCGTATGCAGTATGTACGAGTCAAGATCAAGGTCATGAGCCTTTTAGAATTGGAAATCCTTCCATTTTTCAAAGCTATCTCCTCCACCATTTAGAATGGGAGCTGACCACTGATTTTTAAACTAGGGCACAATATCTACTGTAAGTTTGATTGGGCCAGATTTTTTATATTTATCCCCTAGTTTTTGTGTTACATGACTTACGAATTTGGCAGAAACGTCAGTTGTGAACAGTCGATCGTCAGTCCGCACTATGTAGATGTAAACGTAAAATGTAACTGTAATTGCACTGTTCTAATTCATCTTAAGTTACTAGCCCTGCATGGGCTCTGGGGCTGTAATGCACCCAGTTCAGTTGTTGATTCTGGCACTGTGTAAATTGTTTATTTATTTACTTACTTACTTACTTACTTTTTTAGCATAGTCCTGTTGTGTATCCAGGCTGTCGGTCATAAGAGATGAGGGAACCTGGCTTTAGTTTTTTTGGGGTTTATTTTGTGGTGCAATATGTTTTGTTGCAGATGCATGTTTGCTTTTGCTGTGTTAGATGTAGTTTTTTAGTACTAAGCCAAGAGATTGGCTGGGAAGTGCGTCTATGAAATGACCCTTGTTGTGTTGGGTGGTCATCTTCTCCCATGATCAGGTGAGTGGATTTGATGCTGTGGACCAGCTGACATCTGGCATGCCACAAGCAGGGTACTACAGTGGCCAGGTCCAGATGCCGTACGTCTAGTGGGATGCAATCAGGCACGGAATGGGAACGTGACATTACATGGTCCACTGCTCAGCTGCACACAGCCACTTAGTGTGAGGAACTTAACGGCGGGTGTGTTTTTGTGGACTAGCTGTATGCAGGGCTGTCGATGCATTAATTTTCACGTAATATGACTGCATGTGCCTTTCTGACATGGTGCTGTATGCTACTGATAGTCCAGTTCACTCTCTATCACTGCACACTGCCGTTGCTTGAGCAGAACTCCAATTATTCATATGTGGTTTAATTTTGACATGTTATTCAGCCGAATATGAGTGCACTATTTGGCCTACTATTCAGTCTGAATGGAATACGAATAGAGTATTCAATACAGCAGTAGTTGAAAGTGCCATTTGGCTTTAACCAGTCAACTAACCTGATGTTTTTAACACAGAAGAATGGCGGAGTGAAATCGTCGGACACATCTCGTGGTAAGAAAACGTGGACGCTTGCACCAGCTGCACCAAAGGCCTATGGTACGCATTCCCCCGGGTCACGGCAAAGGAGATCACCCAGTGAAAAAGGTATTGCTATTGTATTTCTGCCTGCCCGTCCGTCTATTTATCGTACTCATAGTCTCATATGCACTCCATAATGTGGAACATTTTGATGCTTGTTTCACTGTAGTAGCTTCATCATAAACTAGCATACGGCTGGCCACCCCCACACCTCTTGGCACCTTCAGCGCCTCTCTCTGTTCTCGCGCCTTTGGCGCCTTGGTAGCGTTTGAGGCAGTCTAACATAAGTAAGTAAGTAAGTAAGACAACTTGTAGGGCGCTAATCTAACGGCCTAAACAGTCACAAAAGCACTATCGAAAGGACTACGGGCCATACCCCCAGGCCAGCACGTGATTGGCTCGTGCGAAGCGTGCAGATGTGCACACAAGGCCATTGCACAGTCCAACGTTCATGACCCATGCGGACTTTCTGAAAGTGGGCCATTTTGCACGGTTTTCCCAGTTTTTGCACATTAAGGGTCAAAATTTAGCGTATGATGTCCTTACTAAGTACCGAATGTGTGGGATGTATTATCTCCGATATGTTTACACATGAGTTGGAAAGTGCGCGTAACTGTAACTTTACTTCAACTATTTTTTCAATCTGAAGCAGTTCTCAAGGTCACAGAAAGCTACATACTCAGTAATATGTCAGAAACAATGAAAGTTAAGAGTTGTTGTTACTATAAACCACTTGTGTGGTCCCTTTACGATAGCTGAACTTGATGTTTAATGTTTATTTTGTGTTATGAGATATTAAGGTTTACTGATATTCACCAGTAATCCGTAACCAAACTTAAACTTTTTTTGTGTTCGTTTTAGTTTCTTCAGTACCGTGCTGAGTGATTGGCTGGGAAGAATGACTTTGAAATGACCTTGTTTGTGTCGAGTGGGATATAAAACCTTATCTCAGTCAGAAAAACTGAAATCCTGCTGTATTCTTTTACAGTGTGATTGAGTGCCATGAGCAGTAAAAAAGGTCCCATATTTTTGTCGCAGAGTCGACGGGTTTGCCGAAACAGAAAGAGTACAAGTCTCCTGGTTCCGGTGCCTCACCTCCCAGTCAAACTTCCCGAGACAAACTGGCAACGGCCAATGCAGGGTCGCAGGCGGCGACATGGAAAGACAAAGTGAATCCATTCAAACGACACGGTTCCGGTTCCGCCCTCTCATCCGCAGACCAGCCTGGAACATCATCATCCACTGCAGAAGGGGTTACCGGTGTTTTTGGCATTCCACTTCATCTCTGCCAGCCTGCTGTCACAAACAAAGTAAGTTCTCTCATAGGAACTGTAGTATAAAGTTGCAGTAATCCCAGTGAACTGTATGCAGGGTGTCGCAACTTTCTTCCGAAGGCCTTGAGCACACAGGTATGCCGTGGCGTCAGGTAACATGTACAGAACATTTTGTGAAATATGAACGTGTGGTTTTTCAGTCGACTCTTCGAAAGAGTCGACCTAATAAAGCCGGTCTCAAATGTCCGTCCGTACACACGTACGTACGTACGTCTATCCGTCCACAAAACGTTTATTCGATTTTAATTAAATTTGGTATTTAGGTAGAGGTCGATGAGTGATGCACGACAATATGCAGTATGGCCCGATCCAAGGTCAATGTCACGAGCCCTTCAGAGTTGGAAATCCGACCATTTTCAAAAGCTATCTCCTCCGCCATTTACAATGGGAGCTGGCAACTGACCACGGATTCTTAAACTAGGGCACAATATCTAAATTTGATCCAGCCGAATTTTCGATGTTTGGCCTATTTTTTTGTGTCACATGACTTTGAAGTTGACACAAACGTCAGTTGCGAAGAGTCGGCCGTCAGTCCCGTACGGGGCTAATTTTTGAAATATGCGAGCAGACGGACGGACATACAGACACACTGATTGCAGTACTTTGCATCACTATGCAGTGGCAAATTAACCAGCTTTATCCATTCAGCCATTTTGATAGAACACTGGCTTATGATAGACAGATGGCAGACAGACACACGGACATAGCATATACCACACTAGCATGACATCGCACTGCAATCTAATCAGTCATCATGAAAAATTAATCCATAACAATTCTTTGCAAGTAATCTAATGATTAACTGTTACCCATGCTGCTGGCAATCGATAGTGTAGTGTTTTTATTACCTCTGTTCGTCTATCTGTTTCTCTGCACGATATTTAAAGAAACCGATGGATCTAGGATCACCCAACTTGAAACAGAAATGTTCCACGATGAGTCCTGGAAACCCATTTGTTTTGGTCAGAAGGTCAAAGATCTAGTTCACGAGTCACAAAATCGTTGCTGGCATGGGTCTTTGCACTCTTGTGAGTGCTGGCTTCTTCTGGTTAATATGGTTAAATGTAATATTCTTAAACGTCCATTCAGGCAACGTCATTCCAGGTCCACGTTCTAGTTTTTTCCAGACAGTGGGAATGGGGCAGTGGAGTTGTTCCTGCAGCACCTGAGCGTGTGGACCTGGACTGGGGCTGCCCATTTGGTCAGTGTTAATTGGTATTTCAGTCGATGTGTTGTCGTGTGCAGCTGGTGCCTTTGATTGTGGAGCTCTGCACGCGGATCGTGGAAGAGAAAGGTCTTGAGAATCAGGGAATCTACCGCGTACCTGGCAACAGCGGAGCTATCAATGCCATGCTGGATGAGCTCAATAAGGTGTGTGTCGGAGTTTTTAGCGGAGATCTGTCAGTAACAGACTTGAAAGAATTGTCTGTATTTTTGTTACCTTAGTAGTAATAGTCGTGACATGTCAGATTTCAATGAAGATACGACTATTGAAAGCGCTAGTGTGGCTTGTAGCAACATACGGCTGTGAAAGCTGGACACTCAGAAAGAATGAAGAAGCACGTCTTGACACCTTTGAGATGAAAGGGCTGAGAAAGATTCTGTGGGTTTCGTGGACAGCAAAGAAAACAAATGAGTGGCTTCTTAACAAAGCTGGAGTAAAGAGGGAATTGTTAGACACTGTCAAAGCAAGGCAGCTAGCGTACTATGGTCACACCGTGAGGAAACAAAGGAGTTGACTGGAGAAAGAGATAATGCAAGGAAGCATGCCAGGTGCATGCAAGCGAGGAAGACCACACACTGCCTGGATGGACGAAATTTGGAATAGTGTGAGCTAAATGTTGGGGGCTGGCTTTGGCAGATTTTGGGCTCGATGCGTGCAGCAGCAACAGTTTGAGGGGGAAACAAAATTTTTTTTGTGAGGTAAATAACGCACGATTTTCTTTCGGAAACATTTTGGACAGTACTCCCCATGGAAGAGTATGTCAGAATGACAGAGATAAATGGAGAAAGTATGTCCATTGTGTTGCCAACCCTCGTATTGAGGACGGCTAAAGAACAGAACAGAACATGTGAACTGATGTTGTTAGCAGTTTGTTTTGATGTTGGTGGCAATGCTGAATGTCTGCAGGACCCAGTCACACTGTGTGCTGAGAGTGACAAGTGGCACGATGTGAACGTCGTCACAAGCCTCCTGAAGCTTTTCTTCCGCAAGCTTCCCGAGTCCCTCATCACTGACGGTAAATCACAGATCTTTCTCCTCCTGTCAATGAATTTATTGTCTATGATTTGTGTGGTGCTAAAATAATAACAGATTTTAATGTAATGACTAATGAGCAGAGAGAGAGAGAGAGATGCTGGGGCCAGTTTTTCCAGCACAAATCGTTCTTCCATTAACTTTAATAGGATATTAACTCCCAATTAATTAATGGGTGTTGATCTCCCATTAAAATCGGCCCCAGGAGTTGGATGATATCGTGAAAGCGGTTGAGATGGTATGGACATAGTTTACAAAAAGAAGAGAATGATTCAGTGAATGCCGCATGGAATGTGAAATGGAAGTTGTACGATCTGGATGCAAACCAAAGAAAATTCTGGACAGAGGTTGTTGGAAAAGGCGTCAGACTTAGTAACTGAACAAAGAAGATGTTTTGAAACATAAAATAGATGGTGATATGAAGAGAGTGGGTGAATTTTTTTTCCGGTAGCAGCTCGCCAGAGTTGTCCTGGACAAAAGGCCGTTAAACAATTGTTACTTTGCCCCTGATAGGGTGTGAAATATTGTGAGCAGCATGTCTGTCTGTCTGTTAGATCACAATTCTGAAAAACCATAGTACAACTTTCACAAAACTGTCTGTAGATTTTACCTGTGGTCGAAAATCGGTACATCTCAAACGATACAAGGGAAGTACCCTCTCTTTTGGAGATAACCAAATTCGCTTTTAATTGAGTGTACGATAATACAAGGGTAGCCTCTGTGCCAAAAAAACAGCTCAATCCATTCTGCCATTCTTGTAGAACTTTCAACTTGTGACAGACAGACATACAGACAGATGCATGGCCACAGCACGTACCATGCTAGCACAACACCGCAAGAGTAACAAGTTTCCACTGCTGCTACCAGACTCGCTCGACGCAGAGGCTCAGCTCATGCTAACTATTCCATATCACGTCATATGGTAATCAAACCATTTCTCCTACTCGGCCTAGCTGCTGAATACAGATCTCGACGGTGGGTGTGATCAATGGTTGTCCGACAACCATCAGAAGTTTATGACACTCACCGGCGAACTAAGTTGACAGCACCTGAGATGATCAGCCGTTTCAGAGATGTCTAAAATCGTCGTTTGAACCTACCCCACCTCTGTTTGGCATCCGCGTTGGAATTTTGCCGAGATCTTTGGCATCAGACAGTTCCCGGGCTATCGTATAGCATTGTTTGCATGATCCTAGGTTTAGCCGTCTTAGTAGAACACCGACTTGTGACGTACAGACGGACGGACACACGATGATGGCAAGTACCACTCTAGCATAGTGTTACGTGGGTAAAAACTATGCGAATAGTGCGATGTAGTCTGTAGCCATTGTCACAACCTTGTGGTATGTAAATGTATATATGTTTACGTTTTATTATATTTATTGTTCACTGTAGAGCTGTATCAGTCGGTGATTAAAGCAAATCAGACTGAAAACTCGGAACGTCGAATGCTCAAGTTGAAGAAGTTGCTACATGAGCTTCCAGAGATGAACTTTGAAACGTTCCACTTTTTGGCTCGTCATCTGGCCGTTGTTGCCAGCAAAGAAGAAGTGAACAAGGTTTGAGATATTATATATATGTATATATATAAAGTTGCCAGCTCAGTGTGTCTTTGTGTTCCGGGTTTTGGAAAAACGTGTGGACCGATTTCCATGAAACTTTTCATGGTTCATAGGGGTCATACGTAGACTTGAACGGAAAAAATATCTGGAAAATTTAGATCCTCGATGTGTGAAACTTCGGAAACGGTGCAAAATTGCCGATTTCGACGAAAAGTATGCGGTTGACAAACGGCACGGGGGCCACCGCACTGGCGGCACGGGCAACGTATCTAATGTAACGTAACGCTGGCGACACCGCCAAGGGCCGTGTCGCCAGCACGCTGGCGAATTTTATGAATCAAACGTTTACGAACTTATCGTAAACTGCGCGACCGGGTGCTTTTTTACGAGCTCCGCTAGTATGTATGTATAGTCAGTGAGAGTTACTCAGTGTTGCATGTTAAAAGACATGAAGGTAAAAATGGCAATTGGCAACTTGCGTGTGTTATTATTCTGCCCAACATGGGCTCGCGGGCTGTGATGCTCCCTGACTCATTGTTGATTCTGGCGCTATATAAATCATTTGTTTGCTTACTTAACTTTCTTACTTACTTTCTTCCTTACTTATTTACTTCCTTATTTATCTACTTCTTCGAGAATAGGCCCGTTCCATTTCCAGCCAGTGTATTATTATTCTATCACACATAACTTTGCCAAATGCTGACGGATTTTTGAAATTCAATCACTTTCAGACACAGCAGTAAATGTCCGTTGTTGTTGACCTAATTGCATAATCAGTGATCATAATGCCAACTTTGTTGGTGAAATGGCTGTAAGATGTTTGCAGTCATGTGACATTAACATGTATCTGGTCTTGGTTTCTTAGATTTCTCATGTTAATGGTTTTAGTTATTCTTAGAACTGGGTGATAAAATACATGGATTACAAAGTGGAGAATTTAAGATTTTGAGACATCCAAAGGAAACCTGGAAAGAGGTTGTCGAAGAAGACTGTTGGACCAGACAACCAATCAGGGAGGATGCAGTAGACAATAGTAAATGGAGAAAATGAAAGGTTTTATATAATACCCACACAGATGGGGAGTGAGTGAGTTGACGTTTTTTATGGTACCGGCTAACCCATGTTGTCCTATATAAAGGGCTGTTAAATGATTGTTCTTGTTATTGTCATTATTTTATGCTTATAATTATGTTAGCCGTTGGTTGCGTTGCACAGTGGTAGAATGTCAGTCTGTGACCGGCAAACTTTTTTTGTCCTACGCTCGACCTGCAGCTGATGGGTGACCACTTACGTGGGTAAACTGTCTGCTACAGGGTCAGCCAAATGGGCCAACTCAGCCTGTCATCCTTTTGAGGTTGATAAATGAGTAGTGTGCTGTAATTGGATGTGAGTTACCTCGCTTTGGTGGCGCCATCTGGTGAATGCTTACGGAGTAAGGGCACGATAGTTCATTCCATTCGTGGATAAACGTGTGGGTGGCAGGTAAAACTGCATGATCCCTCTAACACGTGCCATTCCTGAGCGTATTAGAGGTGGTTTACAACGATGCACTATACAAATCGACGTCTACTTTGCTTTAATTGTAGCTCCACTGGTCTAGGTGCACATTTTAGATACGTAACATTTTTTGGCTGAGAACCGTGCAAGTTCTGTTCATTATTGCCCATTTTCGTGTGCTTTTTCCATAGATGGATGCTCGGAATCTGGCAATAATGTTTGGGCCTTCGCTGGTGCGGCCGAACGAGGACACGATGACAACAGTGGCAATGGTCCGTGACATGTCCGACCAGTGTCGTGTTGTGGAAAGCGTCATCTTACATGTACGTATATCTCACGTGCTGTGACAGCAGCTTAACTTGGTAGTTGTTGTTTATCTGTGTGTTCGTAAGTCATAAAGGTAAAGGTCAGATTCTTTTATAGCGCAGCTTACGCGATGATTAGACCAGCGCGCTTTACAATCTCAGAAGTGGCAGTTGATTGGTAAGAGCAAACTGTGGCCATCCAATTGCACGCGTTAACGTACAATTGGCCCCATGTTATGCAGCTAGCAAGCACACCACCGCTCCAATCAACCACACCAGGCGTTTACCCTGTAAGCATTCACCAGACGTCGCCACTCGTGCGAGGAGGCAAACATCCGATTACAGCTTACTACTCAATTTATCGACCTCGAAACGATGAACGGCTGAGTCGACCTGCGTGGCTGGTTACATACCGAAATAAATTACCGCCTCCGGGAGTTGAACCTGGACACGTCACCCATCCCAGTACTAACCGGGCTCGACGTAGAGTAACTTCGTTGATACGACCAACGATGTTACCACTACGCCACGCCGCCATCATCAGCCATTGAATAGCAACATTGTCAGCCGAGTGAAGCTGCTGTAGTCCACCTTCCAACTTGGTCTGTGGGCAGCTGCTGATTATATGAAGCATTGTTTGTTATTTGTCACTTGTCAATCATTGTAAGGCTCCACTTTCTGCAACAGGACACACAGTGGCCTTGTTTAGTTTGAAAGCATTTTATTAGTAACCAGTGCTGTTGTGGCAGATCGAATCCTAGTTGCCAGATTGTGGGGTCATCTGCTATGAAGAATTTAGCATTGAAGTCCACTACCAGTCACCTTGCCACTGACTGGTAATGTCTGCACTGTGAGTAATAGAGAGTTATGTTTGTGAAGAACACATTCACTGTTTCCGCCCCACAGGTGACAAACAATTGCTGGCATCTATTCAGACTGTGTCTTCACTCATCGTCTTCTTTCAAGAGCTGAAGACCTTATAGAGGTCGAGCTTTGTCACCAATGAGCTGATTTAGCTCTGCTTTTATGCCTGTTCCACCCGACAGTGTTGGGCGAAAGCATTGTGTTTTTACGCTGTCCTGTTGTACCGCGTCACGTCCGTCCGTTCGTGTGTCCGGGCAGATATTTTTTACCACGATATCTCATGAATGGCTTAACGATTTTGATAAAATTTAACAGGGAATATTCACTAACCCCTAGTGATGACCAGACTAGATTCTGGAGCTCAAAGGTCAAGGTCACACCTTTGATCAAGTATGTGGTTACAAAGGCATCCACATTGACGCTGCGGCATCAAAGTGCCATCTTCTAGTGACTGGCTTGACAGTACCTCAAGATCTCTTATCTACTTATCTAATTCTCACGGAATAGGCCTCTTCCATTTCCAGTCAGTGTGCTATTATTCTATTACTCATAACTTTACTGAATGCTGATTTTTGAAAGTCCACCACTTTGCGATACAGCAGTAAATCCCAGTTGTAGATGACCTAATTGCATAATTAGTGATCATAATGGCATATTGGCACTAAACAATGCAAGATGAATATTTCTTGTTTACATCGGTTTGCGGATGCTTTGTACAGTGTGAGTGGTTCTTCAGTTCCTGGGACGAGGACGTCTATGTCCCGGTGGATGAGGAAGCAGATGAAGCCGCGCCCATCTCCAGCATGAACCGAGAGATGCTTGCAAAAGCGGAAAGCCTCGGTATGTACATAAGACTGTATACATGTACTTCTGGTAGGCTGGTGAAGGGTACTGGAATTGCTATTGATGAAGAACTGGCATGAAGGGAGCAATGCCTTGTCTATCATGAGTCCTCTGATAGATAAGATACAGTGAAGCCATTGTGTGGTCGATTTTCCTCTGATGCTTTGACATGTTGGGTGATAATAATGGCACACGGCCTGTATTTTTACCTCTAGCCAGTTTATTATAGGGATGTGATGGATTCCGAATCTGACGACACTTTTTCGAAGATCCGAATACTTAAAATCCGATCATGACGGATTCGAAATTTTGGTTTTGGTCCAACTCTATATAATTATTGTTGATTGACGGAGAGATCTGTTGTTGTGTTTTCTTTCCTTTTTAGAAAGCAATCACAATGATGTTAATTATTCACTGCTAGTTTTTTTGTGACTGTTTAATTTTAAGTAACTAACGCTTAGTTGAATAGCAGTGTCTATAATAGCTGGTATCAATTTTCATCTGCATCCGCATCCGACGGATTTTGCACATGAAGTCCGCATTTGATGGATGCGGATTTTGGCTGGCTCCTTCACGTCCCTAGTTAATTGTTAGATGTTTTGCTGTATCGGTTGCTATGAGTTTGGTACATTGGATGCTGATAAGGGGATAGTTAGTGGTCTCCCAATTCACTCACTCTTCTTTATTCCTCCCTCCTGTCTTCTTTAGTACACTCCAGTATTGTGCGGAAGTGACACACTGTGTCATTAGACAGCCTGTCTGTAGTCAGTGATGACTTAAACAGCAGCCTGCAGATGCTACCTCTGCCCAACCGCATGAACGGCCACATAGTGTATTTTGTTGCTGGAGACCGTGTCATTGTTTTGTTTCAACTAAATTCTAGTAAATATATGTCACAATCTGGTGATGATCTACACCAGTTTGGAGTGATTGCTGAGATCTTGCACTAACATAAGTGACAAACAGTTGCTGAGATTATGTTGAAAGTGCCGCTAAATCTCAACCAACCAACCAACCAACCAGATATTGGCCGAAAATTGCAGACAAGATAAGACATTTATTGCTGCAGATTATGGCAAAGGATTATCGTTGCATGTGTGTGTGGTCATAAAAAGTTGAATAGCTTTTCGTAGAATGCATATTGGCTCTGGTGATAGTAAACATTTTATGCTGTTTAAAAATTACTGTTTTTACGGTCATTAAATGCGATGCATAGTACTGTGATGTAAGGCATCACTGACACATTGACATCAGTATAAAATATCAGACTGCTGTCGGGATGCTTAATGAAATCCGTTGTGCTTGAAATTCCCCGTGCTTGCCTGGGGATTAGTTTTCATGATTTTGCAGTGGCATATTATCATCACTTGTCGAATATTGTTGTCTAGGAAAGCGAGCCAGCTTAACGTTTTAGGTACGGAATGAAAACTGTTGCCGTGACATGCGTGTGATGTGGCTTGTGTTGTGACGCATGTGTTTGTTCAGTCGAATACAGCTGTGCATGGTTACCCATGCCGGCACAGCCGCTGGCGTGGGTTGGGCGTTCAGTCATGTCTCTCTGTCTGTCTGTCTAAAACTAAACGGAAAATGGCTTGAGCTATTAACACCAAACTTGGGACACATATACACTATAGTAGTCGTTCGGCATGCATCGACCCAGGGGTCACAGGGTCAGGGTCACACGGTTACCAAAACTGTCACGGTTGCTAGTGACGTCTGCTGTCACGGCCATGTGCTGCTGCAGCCGGCGTGGGTCTGCATGTCGATAGGACTGCCTGTGTGTTCTAGTTTGATATTGTGATCTTTATGTTGTCATTTCATAAAGTTGTCTCACCCACACAACCATTTTACTGTCATTATATAGGTCAGTCCATGTTAGCCAGCACCCCTGGCTTATGGTCTTAGGTATTTAATACTACTGGTATGTTGCTGGTGCTACCAAGCCATGGGGTATGCAGTCCTGTGCCTCTGCAAAGCCAGGATAAATTGAGGTTTGTGGCTGGTAGGGCATATGGCAGATGTGCACTGAAACTTACCTTAAGGCTAGGACCACAAACAAATCTGGAACCAAAGTGGAAGGCTATAACGGAGGTCTGAGGGCTTTGTCCCGAGTGGAGTCTAAGGACAGAGCCCCTGATCAGAGGTTCAGGGGGTGAAGCCCCCTGAAAGTGACGACAGTTTACTGATATGACCATAAACTTCTGCGTTTATATCCAACTTTACGCTGAAATGTGCTAAAATGCAACTTAATCGCATTACCAACACACAAAAGCCACTTTTGTGCCTTTATTGACCAATTTTGGGTGGGATGCGGCGGCCACAACTGGCGTTTAAGCCACAACTGGCTTTCCATGGGCTGCGTGCGGCCTGTATGCCTTGTGTTGTGCACCACTGGCATATGGCATAAGTTGGGGATGATAGGGTGGAACCACTGGAGACTCAAACAAAATGGCATCCATCCAAATACGGGGTATAGTAACATAAACAGTGTATAGCAGTTAGCATCAACTTAGCTTTCACCACTACGGGAAACTCACATGCCATACGGGATCAAACAGTATTACCTGCCACCCGGCAGAGGTGTGAATCCCACCTTTACCCCGAGCCGAAGTAGATACTTCATTTAGCGACCCTGGAGAGGTGCAAGGCTGAGTTGACCTATGTTATATGAAAGTGGACTGACTGGGATTTGAATCCATGACAGGTCAATCGCAAGTCCAACACACTCTACTGCAGCGCCAACACATAGGTTGCGAATGATCTTTTTAGTACCGAATCAAACAGGTCATTCTCGATATATTCAAAACTTATACATTTTGGTTTGTTGCGTGACACAGCGGTAGAACGTCGGTCTTGGCCGACGGACTTTCCCTGTCATGCGTTCGATCTGTAGCTGATTGGTGACCACTTATGTGGGTAAACCGTCCGCTATAGGTCAAACAACCTGGCCAACGTAGCATTTTATCCCTTCAGGGTCAATAGATGAGTAGTAAGCTGCAATTAGATGTCTCGTACTTCAGTTAGGGGTGGCGCCATCTGGTGAATGCTTACAAAGGAAAGGCAGGCAGATAACTGTGTGATCCATGCCTGAGCACTTTGGGATATACATAGTATATAAATGGCACTATATAAATGCTTTCTTTCATGTTCCTTTCCTTTCTGTTTATTACTATAGATTTTTTTTGTAATAAATTATTACTTAAACGGCTCGATGTGACCTAGATTGCGTTAAAAGTGCTGTAAAATTGCGGTCGACCAAGCAACCAGGTCGTCTCGACAAAGGGCCATTATACCTGTGGTAGTTGTTGACGTATTGCGGGTGCCTGTAGTAAAACTCGTGCATGGTTTTGTGTGTGTTGGAATGTTGTATTCTGGTCTGTGTTTTTTTGCAGCCTGTCAGTTGATTGTGATGTGTGCATGAACAATTTTTGATTGATACTGGAAACGTGCAAGAGTTTGTTTAATTGCTGATGGCTGTACTCTGTGTTTGAAATCAGCTCACCATTTATTGCCAGCCTTCGCGTATGGCACCACAGTTTCAACATGCCGACTGTTTCTTGACCATTGCATTGTACCGTTATGGCATAGTTTGTATCATTATTTGCTAGGTCATCTACGAAGGCATGAGGGAGGGCTCATCTTGTTAAATTAGCTTACGGATGTTGCTGGCAGTATTTATCGCTTTTAACGGCCGCTGCCATTAACTGAACAGGCCAAAGTTCTTTAAACAGAAAGAAAGTTAGCTATATTGTTTTTTTAACAAATGAAGTAATGATGTTTACTTGCAAATGCTGCACCTGCATTTGTTTACAGACAGCAATAGTGCATTGCATTTTGTCACCAATGCAGTGGTATTTTGCCGATTTGTATCACATTACTAGGCCGCATGGATGTGGAGGGGTAGATTGGTACCGTGGGTGGGAGGTCCCCCGGATGCCTCTCTTCGGTTTTACATAAGAGAAGCACTCCAAAACCAGACCAGCACAGAAAAGATATTATACAACAAGAGTCGTTAGGCACTGATGGGTTATAGGAACTGAAGAACAGCAGTTACACAAGATATCACATTGAACTGATAAATGGGTCTTGTGATGGTTGGTTTGTTTCCACCCTGTTCTAGGTGCTAGCGTAATAACTTAAATAAGCCTCTCCTATTTTTTTCCATTTTGGGTCATAGCTGAACAAAAAAGCAATGAGGTCGGCAGGTTACTGTATCATTGGCCATCCTTAACCTGGGGAAGTAAATCTTCACACAAGACCTTGTCCCCGATATAGCCTATTTTTGCGATGAAAGGGGGTGTTAATCTCTCAACCAACCAACCAGCTAGGCGTACATTGAATGCATGGCCTGTTGTGACAGATGTCACATGGCATGGTCTGTGTGTTGATCACATTGATGTTCCACTGCCTAAAACGGCATGTTTTGGAGTACAGGAATTTCAAAACGTGCAGTACGAATTTATGAAAAGATGTAATGTGTGCAGTAGGATTTTTGGTTAAATATCCATTTAAAATTCATGTACATTTGCGATAATGTTTCGGCTTCTGGGGTACTTTGTCCCACAGACCTCCTACTGGGGCTTGGCCCCTGGAACCCACTGGGGAACTTCTTTCCCCCCGGTCCTCCCTCTTCATATTCGTCATGTGTAGTAGGATTTGCCAGCTATTTTAGGCCCTGGAATGTACTGTGCAATATTGGCTGAACCGATCAATATGGTATTTGGGGGCTGACTCAGTTGGGCTCAGGTTAATCATGTATTAGATGGGGGTTAGGATTCAACGAATCCATTTGCAGCCGCAAGGAGTGATAAGTCGGCTATTTGGGCACAAGGGTGAGTTGTGCAAAATCAGTTGAAGCGATCGAGATGCTGCTTGGGGGATGGCTCGTGTGGGTCCACCGAACCATGTCAGATGAATCCATTGGCAGCCATGATGGGTGACAAGTCAATGATGTGGCCTTTTGCCAGATTACTTCGGGCACTTGTTTGATGGTTGACAAAGACATTTAATTACATCTGCCACTGGTACTGAGAGCTACCATAATGTTTTGACTGCAGTTTGTTTGACTATATTTATTAGCACATTAACTCCAAACGTTTTGGGCAGATTATCGTGAAATTTGGGGAGCATGTAGATTATGGACCAAAGAAGAATTGATTAAATTTTGGAAGTTTAGGGTTGTTGGGGTTAGTAGACGGTCCAGTATTCGATTTATGTTTGGTGCGAAACTGAAGTTGGAAAACCGGTTATGGCACAGTGCAGAAATTTCACACATATACCAGTGTGAAATAAACATTTAAGAAAGATGCAAGATGGATCAGACATGTTGGCTGTCTTATCCCACATTGCACTTGGAGATGTGTGATTTATAAAGTACCATCTAGTTAAGATTATGTTTTCCTATATGTTGACATTATGTGTTGTGTTTGCTTTGCAGCCAGTACTCGTCATAAGAAACATCGCCGTGGACGCAAGAGAGACTCTGTTAGCAGTGTTCCCGAAGAACGTACTAACTTAGGATTCAGGTCAAAAGGTTCATTTGGCAACCGATCAGCAGAAAATATCTTACGGCAGACGGAAGCGGAGTCTGTCGGTGTGGCGCCGGATGAGCTGGCGTCCGAGGATGTCGAAGTCACGTTCGAAATACGGAAGAAATATGACGTGAAAGAGTTTAGCTATTTCTGTGTCGAGAACGAGAAGCGGAGCATTCGTCGTGTGAAGTCGAACGACTCTTTGTTGACACAGCATAAAATCGTCGTCCGCCAACCGACAGGCAGTACGTCAGCTCGCGATAAGTCGCAGACATTTCCGAAGAACATGTCAGGAAGTCGAGAAACGCTTGAAGATTACGCGTCCTCTGGTGATGTTACCACCAGTGAAGATGGTCGGAACGGGTCATGCGCATCGTCTGTTCTCGACAGTGAAACGTGACGCACCAGTAGTTTGGTCCGACGTATGCTGACAACTTCATCGCCGTTGTTGTTTTTCAATTTTATATTTTGTAATGGTGTTAAACGGTACTCAAATACTGTGGTCTGAAATCTTGCCTCTAAGCAGATTTCTGCGAAATATGAGTGTCTGTGACTTTCAGTTAGTGGTCTTCTTCATATAGTCAGCTGGTGATGGGGTCGTGGTAATGCCTGGTGTACTTAATCTGCATATGACAATTTGTCATTTTGTCTGTATATATTCAGTAAGTCACTTATAGAGAAATACGAATCAAAAGTTATTGTTTTGTTTCTAGATTTTTGTGACAATTCCAGACTATTCAGGCAATGACTATGAGACTTAGTTGCCATATACGAGTCTTTGATGGAAAAGTAACCAATCTTTGCTGATTACATGTGGCGTGTGCAGTACGAATTTAGGTTTTATGCTTTTGTCCTAGGTCACCTTAGCACACCTGGCATTCCTTCCTGTAGAAAACTCGCATATATTTTTATTTTGTATTACCCACATGGGCAGTTTACAGTTTTCCAGAAATAAGCCACGTAATACAAAAAATGACGAAATCTGTGGCAGTTGCTCTGCTTGTGTCTGATAATCTGTTTGATGTAAGAATTCTTACTTACGTAGACTTTGTACCTCCATTTCTGATCGGAGCATCAGGCAACGAGATTCTTCAGTCCCTGGCAGTAAAACTCTTCGCTACTTTCCACGATACGCCCATCTGTTTTAGATGTTCTGAGAATGTCATACTCCAGGTCTTTGTGGTCTGCCTCTTGTTCTTTACCATCTTCTGGTACCATTTCATGCCAGTCCATTTTTCAAGTCATTGCCTATTTTGTGCTGCGATACAATAGATTAACGTGAAGAAGTGAAACTACAGGGGGGTACGATTTGTGAAACAGGTAGGTTTAAGCCGGGAATGAGAGAGAGGGAGTTATGGATGAGCAGAGTACTAAATCAGAAGAGGAAGAAGTGATGGGTGAAGGCGGTACTTGTACAGAGGTAACCACTGGTGGCTGCGGATTTTTCTGCCATTCTGACTTTTTCCGGTTAACGTCAGGAATCGTTTTCACCACCATTCTTGAGCTGCAATTTCAATGTTCTGTTGTAACATCATTTGTTAAGGTATCTTTTTTCTTTTCATAGAATACCTTTGCCACTTAATCCTCAAAGGTTCTCGCGTCTGGAAAAAGTGGTGGAAAACTGAGGAGGACTGGCTAACCAGACCTCACCTTTGAAATGGTCGTTAGAGTTGAGTTTATCTCTTCCGGCGGATATCGTCCAGCCGCGAAATACGACCATTTGCATGAAGTTGTCCAGGGATCTCTGTAGCCATCGACTCAGCTGATCAGTTGAAACGTGTCTTGTAGTTATTTCTGTGATTTTGTTATTTTTTACTTGATGAATGATTTCATAAGAGCTGATCTGTTTCCAGTTGCATATCCAGTTGCGTGTTCATCTTACTGGTGCAGTCTTGTAGCCGGGATCACGTGCAGTTTAACCGCAGTTCCATCAGTTTTAATTGTTTAATAACAGATTTTTTTACCAGTTTAAAATGTCTACAAATCAAAAAAAAATAGTTTAGATTTGTTAGTAACCTAGGCAGTAAGTTAAAATCATCTTCAAATGACATGTAACAAATATATTTGAATAAAGGAAACTTATTTTTAGTCATTTTTAAAGGCAAAAAAATATCTATTTTACTTATTTAAATTTTCAATTTATTTTTATCATGTATT
>Ga0209780_1000830_pt1 | contig 18449 bp, 19 predicted proteins | sample WorMetexBAHAMAS2_FD_187384 | JGI IMG/M metagenome (GOLD analysis project Ga0209780, IMG submission 187384) | Marine gutless worms symbiont microbial communities from Max Planck institute for Marine Microbiology, Germany - Inanidrilus exumae... | ecosystem: Host-associated > Annelida > Digestive...
ATAGGGCCGCTAACAATATTTCCTATACTAGGCTAGCCAGCACTAATCTAGCCTATACAATGCTAATGTGATGTGTGTGTACACAATAATACATTTAACGTAGTTTAAATGCACCTCGTTACACTTACCTTTACTTTTATTTGATATTAATGTGCATTGTTGCAGCCACCTAAGCCGCTGCCATCCAAAGCTGAAAGTGTGAAGGTTGTTGTACGATGTCGGCCAATGAATGATAAAGAAACTGCGGCTGGAAATGAACGGTTAGTATGTGGATTGCAAAACATTAACTCTGACTTTTAAAAAAGATTTAAAAAAGACATATTACATGCTTTTCTGGGGGTGGAAGAGGCAGGTCTAATGCCATGGGTGGGAGGTCCATCAGCTGCTTTTCTTTGGTTTTAGCTAAGGGAAGCATTCCAATGCCAGACCAACACAGAAAAGATATTATACACAGGTGCTAGCATAATAACTCAAATGAGGCTAGTGCCTACCCTATCTTTTTACATTTTGGGTTGTCGCTGAACAAAAAGGCAACTAGGTCGGTAGGTTACTGTATCGTTAGCCGTCCTTAACTTGGGAACTATTATCTCCACCCAAGACTTTGTCCTTGATATAGCTTATTTTTGTGCTGAAAGGGGACGTTAATCTCCCAACTAACCAGCATGCTTTTCTGCTCAAGTGGTTGGACTTGCGCATCTGTAAGTCAGGACTTTGGGCAGAGCATTGAAGTGTAACTTAAGTGTAGGTTAATGCATAAGAAACAGTGAGATGTGGGTAGATAATGCACGCTAGCAGAGCAAGGTCATTGAAACGAGACGGTAGGGATCATAGTTTGTCGATGAAGCAGCAGGCTGTCGGGCCGAGTGCATTAGCACGAGGCTCACAGCTGACTGTCTCACTGACCGGACTATGATACCACCCATTGAGCTACAATGATCTCGCTCTGCTAGCGTTGCTTGTCTACCCGTATCGCACTGTTTCGAACGCATTAACTTACATCATGTCGCCACGCCCCCCTAGAGCCACGATTTTTACTTTGACAAAGCATGGCATATGTTGTGTAATTTATTTTGGATAAATTTACATATATTGGAGCCAGAGCAGGTGTCGACCACAAGCTGAAGTCTGTGAGTTTGTAGCATGCTGACGGCTGGTGGTCAATGTGGCGAGATGTGCAACTGTCACTAGTGAGACTATCTGTACAGTGGTGATGGCGACTGTAGAATACAGTTATAGTGACATATGTGATCACGATCAAAGTGGATATTCTGATGTATCGGATACTGAATTATCACAGGCATGTGATGTGCTTCTGCAGCACATAGAGATGGCTTGGCAGATCAAAACGTTGTTGACAAGTTGTCGTACGTTTGCTAATCGCGTGCGTGCATTAACCAGGTAGGTTAATGCACGGTCGTCTGCTGCTCAGACAGCCTACAGCTGTGCATTACAAAAAATTGGCTGTATGGTCCACGGCCTCAAGGGGCGTGGCATCGTGCTGTAACATTTGTGATAGAGTTGGATATTGCATTGCACATGAAGTTTGTGTTGTTTTTCTACTTTTCACAGAGTTGTTAGCATGGAGCCTCAGCGTGGACTGATTGAAGTAAAACCTTGTGGAAATGCGCATGGCGAAACTCCGAAGTCTTTTACATTTGATGCAGTTTATGACTGGAAGTATGTAGTACACATGTTCCTTATGCAACTGTGTCAGATTCATCTGTCTGTTCATGCAGTACTACATCATTCAGTAGTTGGAAAGTTATAAAAGATGAAAAGACCATCTTTCTTTGTTGATGAAAGCATATAGTAATTACTGAGTGGTATGGAATTTGTGTGTCATTTCATTGATATTTTAACTGTAAAGAAACAATTATAGTGAAATGATTGTAAACATGTAATTTAGGTAGCTTCGATACAGGCAGGTACTGCATAATATTGCACGTGATGGATTGTGTTTTATTACCATAAAATCTTGAGTATAATGTGCACTCCTGTACAATATGAATGGAAAATTGCAGTATGCACCCATAGTTTCATGGCATGATTGAGCATTGCATTCCCTCTGCACTGTGATAAGCTGATCATAGAAGGCTGAGTTGCTGCTGTTACAGCCATTCATGATTGATGGCCACCAGTTTATTTCGTCGCATGTAATAGTTTCATCTGCCAGTTGCCTATCGACTGTTATTAACCAAGGTCGTCTGCAGGAGGTTTACTGATATAGTCACAAGCATGTCTTGCCATTAACATACCTAGACTGTCAAATGCTTTGTGGGATTTGTTTCTTAATTTCTACATGCTGACAGCAAGTTACTGAGCTATTGCTGTTGGTTGACCTTCACTGTGAACACTAGCCTCATTTGTCACTGCCAGGAAATTTGAAGGCACATTAGTTTATGTGCATTTTATTCACTGCTTGTTTGAGATGGGTAATAGTTGTCAAAATTGTGAAAAATGCACTCCAAATTTTGTGATAATTGCAAAAGTTATTGATTGAGGTTGTGAGACACTGGGAGAGTGGGTTGAAGGGAATGGAAAGCTGATTTCAAACATTTGGTGGTTATTTTTTGAGTGTACTGTTCAGCCATATTACCTTGTTTTGGTTGTTCAGCTCCAAGCAGAGAGACTTGTATGATGAAACATTCAGAGATCTTGTGCAAGCTGTACTTGATGGTTTCAATGGAACTATTTTTGCGTATGGTCAGACGGGCACTGGTAAAACATTCACTATGCAAGGTAACAGCCTGCTACTTTTGTATAAATGTTTAAAATTACTCTTTAGACTGTTGAGAATTGTGATACATTGTTGTCATAAAAAAGAAATAATATTGAAAGCTGCAAGCCCATTGTATGGTGATTGATTGTATGAGAACAATAAACAGTTTCCATTGTACTTGAAATTTAGCAGTGTAAAGTATTAAAATATGTGTAAAGTTTCATCAGGTTGACAATCTAATATGAACTAGTCACTTTGTACAACCATAGTATGTTTCTTAGTTATATAAAAGCAACTAGTTTGTATAAAATATTAAACTATTATAGTGCATGTATATGCAGAAATGCTTTATCAGTTGTCAGTAAAAAGTTGTGTTTCTGTTGCTGCATCACTGTGTCCTACTGACTACAGGTTTAAAGAGTGATGCTGAACAGAAGGGCGTCATTCCAAACTCATTTGATCACATTTTCTCACATATAGCACGAACAGAAAACCAGCAGTATTTGGTGCGCGCTTCCTATCTGGAGATCTACATGGTATGTCTGTTTTCTTTCTCCTTTACCTGTTTCTCGCGACTTTCGTTAATTAGCTAGTTTTCACTGTTCACCAGAGGCTTTGCCAAATACTCTGCAGAAGAAGGTTTGGAGTTGGAGTGCTGATATGAAGGGACTGATGTGTCTTCTGTCACGTGTCCATTGTAGATGAAGAAAGGACAGATTTAGTGAGTGATTACCCTGGTTTTCATCAGTAGTGGCATCTGGCTGCACAAAAATCCCGCACTAGTCACCTTTCAGGTTAAAGGGTGCAACCAGTTAATGCCCATATGTGCTCTGGGCCTGTACAGTGTAATATGCCCTAATTTATTTGTTGATTGCAGTATATAAATCATTTACTTATTTCCTTCCTTACTTATGTACTTCTTTAAGAATACACCCGTTCTGTTTACAGGCCAGATTTTTTATTTGTGTTTATTTTGTGTTATAGTATATGTTGTTAGAGATGGATGTTTGCTTTTAGTAAAGTAAAGTATACGTCGATTTGTATAGTGCATCATCGTAACTACCTTTTATGCGCTCAGACAGGGATCACACAGTTTTACCTGCGAATTACACCATGCCTGCCTTTACTCCCAGTCGCAGAGCATCACCACCCTTTGGCTAGTACTCAGTTACCGTCCCACGGAGGGTAGAAGGCTGAGTCGACCTGGTGGCTGGTTACATACCGAAATAAAGTGCCGCCGCCGGGAGTCGAACCCGGACACGGTCACCCATCCCAGTACTAACCGGGCTTGACGTAGAGTAACTTCGTTGATACGACCAATGCCGTTACCACTGTGCCACTCCGCCACTTTTGTTGTGTTAAATTTAGTTTTTCAGTTCTAAGGCAAGAGATTGGCTGGGAAGAACGTCTCTGGAATGACCTATTATGTGTCTTGTGGGACATAAAACCTTAACTCATCACTCAATGCCGGTTCACCAGGAATGTGTCCATTAAACCGGGCATCTTGTATGTGTGTGTGTGTGATGTGAGTAGTTTGAAATCCAACAAACCAAAGAGTATTATAAGCCATGTTTAATTTTAGTTTGGGCTAACCATCCTGTCTTGCAGAAATTTTTAATTCATATACTTTTGCCTGTTAATTGCAGTCATCCTCTTCCACAAATCTTCATGCTAATCAATATCCCTTTCTTCACTTGTTCACCCAAAGCCTGGATTCATTCCAAAAGCATCTCAATATCCATCTGTTTCTGTTTTAAATGATTGTGGCACATTATAAATAAATGTTTTTACCTATTTAACATAGTACATGCTTACATCTTCATCATTAGGTTTATTTCATTGTAGAGCTTATGTTTGTTCTTTACGTGCTAAGGAGGAGATTCGTGATCTGCTCGCGAAGGATCAGACAAAAAGATTGGAGCTGAAAGAGCGTCCTGACACTGGCGTTTACGTCAAGGTTCATCTTGTCTGTTTCTTGGTGATAATGTCAGTGCATAGTTTGGTGTGCTGGCTGACTGGAAAAATCGCAGTAGCTATTTGGGCCATCACTGATACTCTTGGTTCAGTGTTTGCTTGCATTTCTGACGCTGTTGCCATCCCCGCTGTATTGTCTTTACTTGGCTAGATTATTAGTGCCATCATCTGTTGCTGAGGAAGAGAACAGTCGTTGAACTCATGGCACACATTAGCATGCAGTCAGTCATGCTCATTGCATGATCATCACTTGCGTTTTTAGGCTGCATTGCAGTGATAGTGGCCTATAGCTACAGACAGAATAGTGGTCTGTCTGTCTGTGTTTGTGCTGGTCACGTTCGTGAGCCCTGCAAAACGGCTCAACTGATCAAGATGGCATTTCGGGAACTAACTCGGATGGGCATAAGGAACCATGTATTGGATGGGGATTGAGATTCCTCACAGGAATAGGCAGTTATGGGGGTTGTCCAGAAGCATTGGCAGTCTCTGCTGCGGTCTATGTTGCAAACGGAATCATTAAATCGTCAATTACGACATCCAACAGAAGGGATCATTTAGTATGATGGCAAGCAGAAGTAGGCTCCTGCCTGGCCGGTGTCACATTAAATATTCCCCGATGAAAAATCCACCCCTGCAGTGTGTCCTTTCATCATAACTCTTTGACCAGTTGTTACTGTAGAACTGTTTATGATAAGTCTAGAACTTTCACAATGAGCATTAAGCATACTAGCCGGCGTTGTTCGAAGCACAGGTTGTTAATTTATTCTTTCCACGAATTCATTCCAGTTCATTCCATGGTCATAGCTGTCCTCGTGACATGATGTTTCAACTTGTGAAATAAAAGCACTCGTAGTAATTTGCTGCTGTTTTTAACTGCATATTCTGCAGTCCAGTAATTGCTGAACGTTGACCAGTTAGCTGACATCGCTTGCACTGACTGATGTTTTAGGACTTGTCTTCGTTTGTAACAAAGAGTATCAAAGAGATTGATCATGTGATGAACGTTGGCAACCAGAACCGATCTGTTGGGTAAGAATCAGTCACTGATGCATTACAGATGACATAAACTGAAGTATGCAGCTACTTAAATGTCTCTTAGTGGATCATAATACGGAACAAATGTGCTGATCAGCATTACAACTGCTAGGCAACAGCTGGTCAAGTTTTGGTGTGGTGTGTGTTGACTTACTGGACAATAGACATGAAATTGTCCTGTGGTCAGCTGTTGCCTAATGTGTTCTAATGCTTCCCTATGAGCACAGTAATTACTAGTGTTGTTACGGTCACAGGAATTTGCAACTGGGTCGGTGGCGGTGTTTTTTTGACATGCCACCACGGTGCCAGTGGCGAACACCAGTGGGTGTTAAGGCTAAGGTGGTTATTTAGAAATAGATGGATGTCACGGCTTCGCATTCTGGCTAGAGATCGAACGAACCGACCGTTGCTGCTCCGAGACCGAAACAGTAACTGCACAGATTTGTTTCGGACGGAACCGAACCACACACGGGATAGTCGCATTTGTTCTTGGTTAACTACGGAGGTCGAAATGCTGCTCACATATATTTACCGTTCGACGACGTCACGTGTATCATATAGAGTTCTGCCGATGTACACATCAGACGTCAAAAATGGCAACATCGGAGCATGCTAAACATCGGCAATTCGGCGTCGGCAAACTGCCAATATTGATTTTTTAAAATATAGTAAGCAGCGTGCAACAACATTAAAGTCAGATCCTTCGCCAGTCGCCGGGAAGACCACCCATGCCGCCGAGCGCCTTGGCGGTCGGCGATGTGTGTGGTCGTCGGCAGGAGGCGCAGCGTTGAGAACTTCAAAGTACACCGCACAGCCAGTTGTCAGACGCGAGAGTTGTGACACGTCAAATGACCGTCGTTAAGATAATTATCGCCGATCGGCATTGTTTGTTTAACGGCGGGCGCCGTGTCGGCCTATGTGTGTTCGTGAATGCGGTCTGTGTCGGCGATCAATGCACGTGTGAGACAACTCGGGCCGTCATCGCCACTCAGTGGTTACGTAATATCGATGGCAAATGCCGTACTGCAAGCACCTCACACACGTAACCAGAGACTACTGGCCAACCTGAGTAAACGAGTCTGCCCAGTCCAGCATGGTCTGTGACGTGATGTGACTGATGTCTGCCCAGCGTCGTATGTGCGCGACGGTAAGGGGTGTACTAAGTGAGACCGTCGCGACGGTCTCACTTAGCACACTACATTGCCTACACTGTCCCTGCTGTGCCGGCAGTCCTGTGGTTTCTGAGTGGGGAAGCTAACGCGTGGGGGAGGGCAGGCCATGTCACTGACTGGACTGGCTCAGCATGCGTTTTCGCGGGATGACGCAGCATTTAGATGACTATCGCTGCTCTGCAGAAGTAAGGGGCAGTTTTCAGGAAACAGTGCCCAGAAAAACCGCCGAGAACACTGTAAAACACCGCGATGGCAGTGTTGGTTCGGTGGTAGCTAACCACAGCGGTAGTGGTGAAAGTTCGTCGTAACAACACTAATAATTAAGAAGGTGATGATAATATGCTTCTGTTGAAATGCTCGTAATCTTGTAATTTTTATTTGAATAGTTCATTAATTTTGTGCATTTGTGCATCATTTTTTGATGACCCTTAAGCAGGCAATGGATTGGTGGTGGTATTGGTGCTAACTGCAGAATCAGCAGAGATTCTTGTTGATGCATTCATTAGCAGCCATATTGACTACTACAACAGCATGTTAGATGACGTCAGTGATGATCTGCTGCAAAATCTGCTGGTTATTCAGAGAATTCTGCAGAATATGTCTCATGATGGGAACCAGGAAATTTGACCACGTCAGTCCAGTGTTTCATGAGCTTCATTGGCTGCCTGTCAATCACCATATCAACTTTGAGTTGGCAATGACTGTGTTCAGTTGTCTCAGCATGTTGGCACAAACATAATTGACTGACCACTCTGTACCTGTCTCATCTGTGTCTAGCAGGCAACACTTGAGGATGCTCATCCTCTGACAAACTGCCCCAAACAAGACTGTACTCAGTGCTAGAGATTTTGCCATCTCCGTAGCAGTAGAGTTACAACAACATTTACCTAATGCCTAAAATCTCACCTGGACTAACACACTGAGGACTTGAACTTTATTTTGTATGCATTATAATTTTATTATTATTTTTATTATTAGGCCACATCGCAGCAATAGCAAGGTATAGCGGCCTATTGCTACATGCGGAGTAGTGTGATCAGTCTGTGTGTGTGTGTGTGTGTGTGTGTGTGTGTGTGTTTATGCCATTTGAGATGAAGAGTGGGGTGTACTCAAGGAAGCATGCATTAGATGGGGGTTTATATCCCCATGGGAAGGGGCACTTTTGAGGGGATGTCTATCCCATATGGAACCATTGTAATAGTGAGCTGCGCAACAATGGCTGATTGCTTTCATTCATGCAATACACCGATGGAAAGCTCTTGCCCTTTGCAATATACAGGTGTAGTTCATCAGGAGATCGACATTGCATTTATGAGTAATCAGCGATATCAAACTATGATTTTTCCTCTTAAAGCAGCAACATGATGCATGGTAGCTGCATACGACTGCCTAACGGCCACATCGTCATGCTTCACGCATTATGCCATGATCCCTAAAATAGTGTGCGTTTCGACGGCACAGGCAATATGGACATGTTTAATTTTGAAACCGTTTAAACGAAACGTTTTTAGGCTTTAAACGATTAAACAATATGTGTGCGTGGGGGTGATGTGTCAAATTATTTGTTATTAATTTGATTTACTTTGGTGTGATCTCGACAAATGTCGTCATTGGAAGATGTCTGTTGTAATGCATAGGTCTGTTGTGGTGTCCTTATTTTAGAGCAACAAACATGAATGAGCAAAGCTCACGTTCGCATGCAATATTCATCATTACCGTTGAATGTAGCCAGGTATTTATTGCAATATTTGATTTTGATGTTTAAATATAGTGGAATCTGATTGGTGCAAAATTTCATTTATTGTATAGTTTGACGACTTGTGTACAAAGTTTTTGCATGAAGTTGACCTGGTTGGTGTACTGTGTGCTGTCTTGAATGCAGGAGGTAAGTGTTGTGTCATTCTGTGCAGTTTCTCACCAGTTTTACTTTTTTCTAATGCTTTGTGTTTATTTCACCTGCAGTGCAAAAATATCTTACAGCATTCTAGTTGTTTTTTGTGACACTTACTTTGATGCTCACTTGTATTATGCACTTCGTCTGCAGTCACACATTGGCACTGAACATGTTTGCGTCACTTTCGCTAGTAAAGTGAACAGTGTATTGCAGTTAGCTGCATTAGCCTTACCACTGTAGGAAATGCAGATGCCATATGGGATCACACAGTGTTACCTGCCACCCAAAGTGGTAGTAACAGTTGTGTTGCACTCTGCTGTTCCACGATGTCTTTGAGATGTAAGCCATGTTGATGTTATCACAAACTGTTTGCTTCTGCTATACAGATCGACCAGTAAAATGATAAATGCAGTAGAGGTCTGTTATTAATGTATGAGCAGGTGCAGTATTTGCAGTTGAAATTGTGTATGTCTAGTTCATATGAATGTCATTCTGTGTGATTGTATGTGTCAGAGGTTTGTGAGTCCTGTCAGGATGGCTGAACACATTGTTAAAGTTTTTTTAGCCACCTGTTAACTTAACCCATAGATTGGTGTTTTTTGTTTTTGTTGGCCAATGTTGGACCTTTGGACCATTCTAGTTTTCGTATACCAGAGTTTCTGGTGAAATCACCATCAATGGGGTTATTAAATACAGGTTGGGGTAGGAAAAATTACTGATTTCCATCAGTGTCTTGCGTCTATGAAATGAAGCAAGATTTACACATGCATAGTTATTTTGGAATACTGATATGAAAAATCATACACGATTAATGTCATTGCTAATGATTTTCAGTGATGTCAGCAGGACATTTCAGCTACTGGAAACGTCTCCCTTGCCCAGTATTGCGAAAAATACAGCATATTTCATGTACAAAATTAACTGCAATGATCCGAAGTCACTGTTGTGCAGTCTACTAATTGGAATATATTTATACATATGTAGGCTATTATGTTCATTGTCATAACGGAATTGAATGATGTTTAACTGGGGTTCAGAGTAGTCTGGACCCTTGCCTGCAAAGAACGAACGAACGACCTCTTGACTTTGTTTGCAACTGTTGATGGTCACAGTCACTGATGGAGATGACATTTTTACGCAACATCATTTATCACCAGTCATGGCCTAGAATCAGCTTAACAAAGTTTCAAACGATACAAGTGTCTGTGATTGATGGATGTGCCTCTAGTTTTCCGCTAATTAGTCAAACGTTTGAAAGAGGAACAGAAATTTGACGATTAATGGGAAGAATTACCGAAATGCATGTCGCTGTAGCTATTGATACTATGTTAATGGTGAACTTTGGCGGAGAAACAAATACACCAGTGACATCGATGCATGGGTGTAGGAAAGTGAAGTTAAGTTGGCGTTAATGGGACTTAGGCTGTTATTGGCCACAAAGGGGGTGTAAGGGTGTAATTGTAGACTGCAGGCAAAGTCTGATGTCTACGATTGCCCTGGTTTTGAAGTTTCCGGTTTGAGTATGTCGTTAAGCTGAACTGTTTTTTTGCAGGTTGGTGCTGATGGAGAAAACCATATTCGCGTGGGCAAGTTGAATCTGGTGGACTTGGCTGGCAGTGAACGACAAAACAAAACTCAGGCTGAGGTGAGTAGCCACATAGGCACATAATATACTGTTGTTTTTCTCAGCTAGACGCCAGCATACACTGTGACATATATGGCTTGTGCATCACATGGTGTGACTCTATGGCTTGTGCGTCAGATTATGTGACTGTTTACTCGCATCTTTTTTTGCTTGTACTGAGTACACTATCATAGAGGGACAGCTAGATTAGGCAATCTGGATGATTGGTTGCATATGGAGTAAAGTAAGTAAAGTATACATCGATTTGTATAGCGCATCGTCTTAACTACCTCTAATGCGCTCAGACACAGTTTTACCTGCAAATTACACCATGCCTGCCTTTACTCCCCAGCCGCAGAGTATCACTGCCTTTTGTATGGTACTCATTCTACTGTCCCACGGAGGGTAGAAGGCTGAGTCGACCTGGGTGGTTGGTTACATACCGAAATAAAATACCGCCTCCCGGAGTCGAACCCGGACACGGTCACCTATCCCAGTGCTAACAGGGCTTAGCGTAGGTTAACCTTGTTGATTGAAACCAACGACGTTAACACTACGCCAAATTGTCACCGAGATTATTTGCTTGCCTGCAGATAGTTACGCATACTGGTACTTAAGTTGCCTGATGTATAGTTGATAGAGAATGGTGAATTGTCGTGTGTATGTATGTAGTATTGTACTATTAATGAGATACTGCTTGTTCATTGAACTATGTTCATTATTGCCTCTTGGACATTTTTCACTTATAAATTTGTAACTTCGTAACATGTTATCAGGGTGATAGATTAAAGGAAGCAACAAAGATAAATCTCAGCTTGTCTGCTCTCGGCAATGTTATCTCTGCACTCGTCGACGGAAAGAGTTCACACATTCCATATAGAGACTCTAAGCTCACTCGACTTCTACAAGGTTTGTGGGCTTTTGCCATTGCTACGTGATTAGTTTGATGAACGTATCTGGACTGTTGGCAATATTTTTACTATAGAGTGAGTCTGTTGTACCTATTGTGGTCTATGTTGAACTCTGCTGTTAATTGAACGTAGATTCACTTGGAGGAAACGCAAAGACAGTGATGGTTGCAAACATCGGTCCTGCAAACTACAACTATGATGAGACTGTGACTACGCTGAGGTTGTGGCCAGTGCACTGAGTATTTCATTCATATCATATTAAATGCATGTCATTTGTAGGCGTTTTATGGTGCTTACTACAGACAGGGCTGGCTTAGGATACAGTACTGTGAGGGGGAAATGAATTGCTTTGCAGGATGACCTCTAATCTGTAGGGAAACATCAGCAAAGTGATGAAAGGTCAGAGAAACATATTATATGACTGCAAAATTGCATCAGTTGACATTCCATACTTGAACATACGTAGCAAACTACTTATTGTAGGCACTTGATTAAGTGTGATGTAGGCAGAATCTTGCTGTTTCAAACTGTACAGAGCGGATTTGTACTGAAAAGTGTGGAATTTGTATAGTTTTAACATCTCACATTTAACTTCCTCCTGCATATGGCTGGACAAGTCGGAGAATTTGATCTGTCTGAAAAGTTGTCAACATGGCTCTGTATGCTGATGTAATTTTCTACCAACATTTAAGTGCTGGTGTATTGGGTGAGCAGTTTAGAACAACTTTGAGAATTGCGCTAAAGTTACATTTGCTGTATTTATAATTATAAGTTTTGTTCTTTAATCTGTGTATTACCTTTAAAAGATTGTGCTTGGTTTTGTCATCTTAGGTTTTATTAGTTCTTAATTGTCACGACAGACGGGTCAGAATCCTCAATGGTATCATGGGTAAATATTCACACGTGAAACAGTGGAATGTGTTTCAGCTGCAGTGGAGTTATGTGGATAACTTTAGCGTTAGCAGAAGTATATTTATTTGAGTTCTATGGCAGAAAAGTTAAATCAGAAATTCACTTGTGCACTCCTTAGATATATGCTTCGTGTGGGGTCCAGGGTTGCATAAATAGTCTCACTCCGTGGCCCGGCGAGACATTGTACAAAGAGACCATAGCTGGGTATAGTTTTATGTTTATTTTGTGTAATAGTAACTTTAGCTTTAGTGATGCATACCTGGTTTTGTTATGTTAGATCTTCAGTACCAGTACAAATGATTGGCTAGGCAGAGCATGTCCGAAATCACTTGTTTTTTTTGCCAAGTGGGACACTAAACCTTAACTTAGTCAATTAACTGAATCTTGGATGTATACCTTAGTGAAAACCTAGTATAGTTTGATTGTATGCATGTACACTTATGTCATTGTTCTGCAGCTGGTGTATACATGTATGACAGGTATGCTAATCGTGCCAAGAACATAAAGAACAAGCCAAAGATCAATGAAGATCCGAAAGATGCACTGCTGCGGGAATTCCAGGAAGAGATTGCGCGGCTGAAAGCTGCACTGCAGACGCAGGGTGGCGGTGGAGGTGGTCGTAAGAAACGTGGCCGGAAACCACGCACTGGACCTGATGGTATGTTACTGCTGCTGAAACTGTGGTGTTGATGATGCCGATGCTTTGTTATTGCCCATTGTGTTGTTTTGTTTCCACATCACTCTGTATCAAAATGCAGAACTGGTTCTAGAAATATTTCCAGTTATTAAGCAATAAATCCATTTGAGGTTGCATATTTAGTGTGTTGACAGCAATGAGTGTGAGGTGGTGTCTGGATCTGGAGATTTTTCATTATATACTTGCAGACTACAGTATACAGTACACACTTCAGTTTAGTTAACGATCATTTCCTAGGTGAAACAAGATTAACTGGTTGCTGCCTTAATTTTCATTCTCCATTTGTTATGGAATATGCTTCTTCTTGGGACAATGAAAACTTTTCTTGTCCTTAATACCATTCCATCAAGTTTTCTTGGGACATTTCTTCTTGTCTTATTTTATCCTTCTCCATCATTCTACTATACTTGATCCATTCAGCATTGTCTTGTCCAAACTATTACAGTCTTGCCTGCGACCCATTTCATTTTTAACATTACTCTAAGCTTTGCACTTTTCTTCTTTATATACTTCTGCCACCTGACAATGGCATTATCTTTTCGAGGTGTCCCGTTTGTCCAGACAGATATTATTACCACCGTATCTCATGAACGCTTTGAACAATTTTGATAAAACTGACAGGGAATATTCACTAGCCCATACAGATGACCTGATTTGATTCTGGAGGTCAAAGGTCAATGTCACAGCAGGCCGTTGAGGTCAAATCTTGTGAACACTGTATTTCATTAACTACTTGAGCAGTCTTGATGAAACTTACAGGGAATAACCATTATCCCCCTACTGGTGACTTGGTTAGCTTTTGGAGGTCAGGGTCACAGCAGGCCGTTAAGGTGACAAATGCATACTTGTCGCTGCTCGGGTGTTGAAGTCCCTCTACTCGTTTCTTTCTGTGTATATAATTGTTATGGCCGTGGAATGCAATTTTACCGCTGTAATTTTTTTATTCTGTCAGCATAGATGAAAGACCAGCCATGGGATCTCAACCAGTAGGTTGGAAGTGGTGTCGATTTACAAATGCCCCCAAAGATTTTTGGGGCATCCCCCAAATTTTGGGGCACAAAAAACGTCAAATTTTGGACCACTTTTTCTGAGACTTCTGCTCTCGACACCACATATCTCTGGAACAAAACGTCACATCGACCACAAATAAGCAAGTGTCAGTGTTCAATGTGTCTCCGAAAAATTGACCTACTTTCCGTGACCTTTGACCCAGAAACGGCTGAGATCCGTTGGCTCATTGTGACCTACCCTATGAAAATTCAACATTTTCTGTCATTGCCGGGCTTCCCGCATATTGGCCATTTAACCCAGGCCAACCAAATTTTGCCAGATATTAGAGGGCTTAAGCGGCTTACAGCTGTTAAAAAATTTGGGAAAATTCGTCTCCCAAGAAAATTTGCACCCAGCCTAAGTTGACACATTTGGCCTACACGTTTTTTGCGACTTTTGCACTCAACACCACATATCTCCGGAACGAAGCGTCGCATCGACAAACAAAAATGCCACTGTCAGTCTACAGTGTGACCCCCAAACGTGGACCTACTTTCCGTGCCCTATGACCCGGAATTGGCTGAGATCCGTTGGCTCATTTTGACACACCCTATGAAAATTCAGCATTTTCCATCATTGCTGGACTTCCCACACAAAGGCCACTGAACCCAGGCCAACCAAATTTTGCCACTTGTTATAGAGCTTAAGGGCTTACTATCCACCATAAAAATTTTGGCAGCCATTACGTTGCAACCATCAAAGTTGAGACATGTGTAGTTGGGTATAAAATGCATCTGAGATTGCACTTTGATGCTCATGTTGAAGTCTGTTATCACACCACTCATTAATGAGTTGTTGCAAAATGCTAGGTGAGATTATATCTGGTGATGAGGAGGATGAAGATGAAGATGAAGATGCTTACATGCAGAGGCAACGAGACAAGTTGGAAGCAGAGAAAGAAGCAATTCTCAACAACAAGAATCTAATTGCTGAGGTTTCACTGTTTTGTGTATACAGAGACACCGTTTTATTATCTTGGTAGATATAGAAAGGACGACACCAGGCTACTGGTTGGGTCAGTGCTTGGTGCTTCCTTCAGTACTTTGATGACAGGTGACAGGAAACACATCAGCCCCATGAAACCAGCCAGTGCCAGTCATCACGAAATTTTCTCTTCCAGAACAAGTGAAGAAAGGTTTATCTGGAAAATGGCTGTGAAAATGGAGCTAGGTGCATCCTTTCAATACATATTCTTACTCACCTTTAACTCACAGTGGCAGCTTTTTGTACCTCCGTGTATTTAGTGTTTTTAGTGATGTTGCAATTATAACTTGACCATTATTTCACAGTTAGTTGGTGTCACCTTGCTGTAGTGTTTTAAATATCAGTGTCTTATGCAGGAGCGGGATAAGATCCTGCATGAAGTTTCGGAAAGAGAAGAAAGATTACAGAAGGAACGAGAAGCAAAGGAGAAGTTACAGAAACAAATACAGGTTATAAATTGTTGATGCATTATTTGGCTTGGCAGTAAGATTCCACCTCCTACTGCCAAGGAGGTTAAGTCAACTTCGCTTTAAAAAATGTCAGTATTGGTAATCTATCAAAAATATTTAATACACTTGCATAAACTGCTACTGTGTTAGTCTAGAAGTCCTTGATGTAGCAGTGCAGTAATGCTAATATTTATGATCTTTGCTTGTCATTTGGTTGCTTAAATTGTTTTGTTTACTGTATTGTACGTATTGTACATGGAATTGTTGTTGCAGGCGATGGAAAGCAAGTTGTTATGCGGAGGTAAAAATATAGTTGATCACACAAACGAACAGCAGAGAGCGCTGGAGCAGCGTCGACAAGAGATAGCTGAACAACAGGTCCTTTACAGCACCTGTTTACTTACTCAGTGCTTTGCTAGCATGGTATATGCTAATGCCCTATGTCTGTCTGTCTGTATGTCCATCACAAAACACCTGGACACAGAATCATGCAAACAATGCCACAAAGCCCAGGGACTGTAATTTTCTGATGCCAAAGATCTTGCTGAAATTGAATGGGGTCACTCCCAACAGGTGCCAAATGCGGGTGGGATGTGCTGACCATCTTCATGTTACATAGGTTACCAAGAGGGGTCTCTGTCAGTTAGCACTTTGTCCAATCACATTCTTGCAGTATTGTATATAACTAGGTTTGTATCATATTTATATTGTCTGTTATATGAAACACATGTGAAAGGTAGTTAAACAATTGCGTGTTGTTGAAATACTGACAAAATAGTTAAGGCAAAGAGATTAGTGCTGCAATAGGAACATAGGCACGTTGATCATGTCCATTTCTGAGGCTAGTGAGCTTATAGGTGTATATAACACAGAGTCTGCCACATTGCTGGTTACCTTTTCAGCTGCAGAGCATTGCTACTGCCCCTTGGCTGGTACTCATTTCCCCGGCACAGAAGATAGGAGGCGGACTTGGTCTGAATGTCCTCGTTTGTGTGACCAGTGCGCTTATCACTAGGCCAGACCGCCACTGTTAATATTCAGCTGTTCATTAACGGTTGTGAACTGTAATTCTCACTCAGCTGGAGAGCAAAATCATTGCCCCATTAAGTAAGTAAGTTAGCCCTTAGCTAAGCAATTTCATTGCTTAGTAGTTAACGGTCCTGCTGCTGTAAATGCGGAGCTAGCAGGCTCAGAAAAAATTCTGCTCTTAGTTTGGCCAAATTGAAGAACCTGAACAATTTCAGTTGATGCTTTCCAGTGCAAAGATGATGGCACAAGTGGAGTGCGATGATGAACAACATGTTCAATTTGTACATAATTAGTTAATTTTCAAAGTCGCTTCCACGGCTAGAAAAGCTATCAAGGCATCTTTCAATGCCATATTTGTTTACAAAACAAAAACAAATTATAAAATATTTACTATATAAGTGCTTTCTTACCTAACTTTCATTGAGTGACAGCTAAGCAACACTCATAAGTGCTTCACGGCATCACTATCTTACTTAACTGGACCGAGATGAAATTGTACGGAGATGACGTGTTTAGAACAGGGGCATCACACCAATTTCTGTCATATTGTGGCACAGCATGAGCAACTGATGAGCTCTGGTGTGTGTGTGTAGCGCAATGAGAGAGAGATAAAGATGAAGCTCGAGGAGCAGGAAGAGACGGCACTGAACATTGCCGAGACTTACAACTCACTGCAGCAGGAAGTCGAAGTCAAGACGAAGAAACTGAAGAAGGTGAAACGCGTTGCTGTGCATTGTTTGACAGTTAAAGTTGTGTCTGTGATGCTGCCAAATAAATAGCAGAAGTTTTCAGTATGCACCAACTTGCTGTTTTATATGATGGTCTTTCTAGCCTATATTATAATTCACACCAGTACAAGCTGAGTTTCAGTGAACTGTATCTTGGCAGTGAAAATGATTTTGATGTGGCATATTATTCTTGCCAGAATACTTTCCAAATACTGAATGTTGATTTTTTAAATGTTTGTAACTTCACAGTGTCTTGATTCTGTTATACTTTTAAGAGCCGTGCATCTTACCTTTGTTGGTTGTATGTCGCACATAGCGTGGTATGTCTGTCTGTCTGTGTGTTGGTCATACAGATGTGCTGTGCAAAAATGGCTGAACTGATCGAGATGCTGTTTGGGGAGCTGACTCATGTGGGTCCAAGGAACCATGTGTTGACGGGTCAAGAACGAATGAATCCGTTAGCAGCCGCGAGGGGTGACAAGTCGGCGATGCGGCCTTTTGCCAAATTATTTTGGACACTTGTTGTTTTAGTTGTAGATGGATACATACAATACATATATGAGACAGACGGTGTTGTGTATGTTGTTTGCAGCTGTTTTCCAAGCTGCAGGCAACGAAGCAGGAAATTATAGACCTTCAGGAAGCAAACGCGCGTGAACGACAAGAGCTGGAACAGACGCAGAATGAGTTGACACGTGAACTCAAACTCAAGTCAGCGTTTTTGTTATTGGTGTTGCTATAAATTATTAGCACAACCACAGTTAAAGACTGCAGTATCCATACTGCTGTTGATGTTGCTCCATCATTGGCTGGTCATCTGTTGATTGCTCAAATTGTGACCAACTACTGTAAAAATTTGATTACATTACACACAATTTTGACCATTATTACCCCTCTCAAAGAGGGGGTGCGCATTATACACTAAACTAATAAGCCTGCCTATTTTTCTGGTAGTAAAATAAGGCCAGAGTTTTAGTAATAGCACTTGCCACCGTCATTTACGGCTGACAGTGTGCAAAGACCACTTGACGTTCTAGGTACGTTTATGGTGAGAACACGGCAGCGGCCGTCTTGATTTTTATGGCTGTCTGCGACCAGACCAGATGTGTCAATTGCTATCAGTACCCCTCCCACAGATGACATAGTTGCCAAGTCTGATACAGAACGGGTATTGCATCTGCTGCCTCCCGCTTCCTCCACAAGAATACTCTGTCCCTTCTAGACACGGCGGGGGCGGACAACTGCTCCTAATCACTCTGTTTAGGTAATCT
>Ga0209780_1000831_pt1 | contig 18444 bp, 11 predicted proteins | sample WorMetexBAHAMAS2_FD_187384 | JGI IMG/M metagenome (GOLD analysis project Ga0209780, IMG submission 187384) | Marine gutless worms symbiont microbial communities from Max Planck institute for Marine Microbiology, Germany - Inanidrilus exumae... | ecosystem: Host-associated > Annelida > Digestive...
GGCCTGCAACGCTCGAAGGGTGGGGAGGGGGTTCAAGTTTTTTTATATAGGAGGTGGGTAGTTGAATCATTGTTATATAACACATTTTTGCTTCTGAATCGGCAGCAGTTTATCATCAATTTCTGGTAGACCTAAAGGTTGTGCATAAAAGTCGTTGAGTGCGTGAACGATTTTGTGTGACTTGCTTGCGTGACCATGCCATGACCATGGTGGTGTTTTGCATAGTCTACCATACGCCATTGTACGACAGTGCCACTTGTTGCAGTACATTATCTGGAAGTTTACTGTTTTGTGTATATATTTCCAGTTAGGTCATATGTGGGATTTAACTGTTATGTAATGTTAGGGAAGGGGTTAGAAAAATGTTATAGGCCTATATTATAACATAAGGTGGGAGAGTGGTTCCAAAACGCGATTTTGGCGTTATATAATATATACACGGCCCCGTGGCGACATGACTAAGGTGTGGTGACGGATCTTTCGCTTTACTATAAAGAGACAGAGAGAGTTTTATTTACCGAATCACATAATAACATATACACGAATATTTCAGTACAACGGATGGCCGCCATTCTAGGTGTACGCCCCTCAAAGCTGGCCACTTAAATTCTTTGCGTTCATTCTGCTGTGCGTTTATCCTACGTGAGAGGTTGCACTTCTGTGGAAGAAGAAGAAATTCACTGCTGAGCCTGCAAGAGAGAATTTTGAAAATCGATAGCATCTGGCGAAGTTACAAGCACGAATATAGAGTGACTGCTTTCAGTTTCATGAAGTACAGTGTATAAGCTACATGCGTTAAATGCAGTCAGTTGTTCTTAAGCAATACGTGTGTTCCTGAGGCTCATACCTGAATCGTACATAGCACAACGAGCAGCGAGAAAAGCATAATGTAGCTTGCGTGTGTGTGTGTGTGTGTGCGTGTGCGTGTGTGCGCTCGCATCCATCAGTAAGGTGAAGGCATAGGCGTCGCATTATAGGCTACACTATGTCTCAAAACATAACACTTGATTTTTGATCATAACTTGTCCTAAAAGGCGACCAAACCTGGCTTTAGTTTTTAGGTCGACTCCTCCGAGTCGACCTAATAAAATGGGTCTCAAAATGTTCGTTCTTCCGTGCGTCCGTCCGTCCGTCCGTCCACAAAAAGTTTCTTCGATTTTAATGAAATTTGGTGTGTAGGTAGAGGTCGACGAGTGATGCATGACGGTATGCAGTATGACCCCTTCCAAGGTCAAGGACAAGGTCACCAGCCCGTTAAAGTCGGAAATTCGGCCATTTTCAACGGCTATCTCCTCCCCCATTTATAATGGGCGCTGGCAAATGACCACGGATTCTTAAATCAGGGGGCAATACCTAAAGCTTATCGGGCCGGATTTTTGATTTTTGTCATAGTTTTTGTGTCACGTGACTTTGAAGTTGGCAGTAACGACAGTTGTGATTGTCGAAAATTTTTTATTTTCCGATCTCAATGAATTTGGTATGTAGGTAGAGGTCGATGAGTGATGCATGACTATATGCAGTATGCACCCATCCTAGGTCAAGGTCAAAGTCACGAGCCTTCGAAAGTCGGAAATTCGACCATTTTCGAAGGCTATCTCCTCCCCCATTGGCTATTGACCACGGATTCTTAAATTAGGGCACAATACCTAAAGCGTATCGCGGCCGGATTTTTGATTTTTGTGCTAGTTTTTGTGTTTCATGACTTTGAAGTTGGCAGTAAGTGGGAGTCGACCGTCAGTTCCGTACGGGGCTAATTTTTCATATTTATTTTGTGTTACGGTATCTTTATGTTAACTGGTGTATTGTTGCTTGTGTTGTGGTAGGTTTAGTTTCCTTAGTACCAAGTACAGAAATGACCTATTTTGTGTCGAGTAGGACGTAAAACCTTACTCACTCATTGGGAAGTGTAGACCGATGTTCAAAATTCTTTAACTGGCAGATTCCATAGGAAATTACCGTTGTATCCATGGCTGAGGTACCTCATCTCGACTGTAGTGCTACAGCATCTTGCGAAATTTCCAATGCTCAAAATTACCACCAAACTTTCACTCCTATACCGTCACATTTTGTTTTATATGAAACTTAATAAAATTTAACAACACTGAGATGACACATGTTCGAAGCAGATATTAGCGCATATCTTTTTGTCAATGTATTTTTCGAGACATGGTGTATTTTCTTATGCTGTTTCTCAGGCCTTGCGACCCGGAACGTGTCCGACGACCATTCACGAAATTATGATGGAAACAGACTAGGTACTAGCCGTACGCTCAGTCCACCAGTGTACAGTTAACTACACATATATGTGTCACCTCCGTCGAAAAATCTACACACTTGGTGGTCTGTGCGTTGCAACGCAAACGTCGGCTTGACGCCGCGAACGGACTGACGCCACGCCGGGCGTGACGAATGCGAAAATCTGCCGGGACGTGCAAGCAGCTAAAACGGGCAGTGCAGATCCGGTACGAACCGAAAACGATCGTCAGAGCCGACATAAAACTAAACTAATTATTCCATTTGCGTGCAGTGCTATCAGTATAGGTTATGTTTACCGTAAACATAACCTATACTGCCAACGTTGCCTATATGGGACGAAATATATTACCTAATTACGACGCGCTTTATAGGCCTATATGAAATTCAAATCGCGTGACGCAAATAGCATCAATCTCACTACAAGTTGCTTACATTAAAATTCTTGTCGGCAAATGTAAGATATTACGACATTGTTTACGACTGTTGAAAAGTACGAAATATCTGTACAGACTATTAAAAGCACTTTATAGTATGTGACCAATGACAGCAGGTATATAACAACGAAATCGGATATGAACACGTTTATGTTGAATACCGCTATCCCGAAAATACACTGTATCTCAAACAAACAATACACTTGACTATTGATCATAAGTTTTGTAAATGTAGACCGATTTCCAAACTCCTTTCACTGGCAGAGTCCTGAGGAAATTTTGTACATCAACCAATCATTTATTTGCCAGAAAAATTTGTTACAATAATAGCAAGTAAAACAAAGCACATGAGGACAGGACAGCAAAGCAAAACACTAACAGTTTCCCTTTAAAGAATGCATAAATGACAATGCAATATTGACAAAAACAAACTGAAACCAATCAATAGGCCTAACAAGAAAAGTTATTAATTAAGATTTTCCAACTCACCTTAAGTATGTTTCTACACTACCCTGTGAAACTTGAAAATTACAATTGCTGCCGATTTCAACGGCATATTGCATGGGAGACCTCCGAATTTATCTTGTAAGATATGAGGTCGCCTTAACAGCTCAGGTCTGAATCCCATGACTATAAAATCTGGAAAACAATGAAGCAGTGCTCAAAAGAGGATCCGTGATGTCATCGAACTGAATCAGTAGATGACTGGCGCATAACACGGGCTGCAGCTGACTGTCATTGATGAAGCTCGCATCAGTGAATGCTAAAAACGTCTGCGAGCTTATGTGTGTAACATACGGACATTTTCAGCACTTTCTTTAACGTTCAGACTATTTATCAGGTAGGTGGACTGCAGTAGCTATTAGTGGTTCAGGAATCTGTAAGTGAAAGAATTTTGAAAAGCGGTCTATATTTACAATAGTTATGATCAAAAGTCAAGTGTATTTTTCTCTTGAGACACATATTAACACCACAGCAAGAGAGAACGATGAAAGAAAAAAGACGAAAAAGACTTAACGTTGTTAAAAGTAAATGCGAATACGTAACAACGGCGGAGAACAAATAAATTACTGCCACAACGCGTGTGCTATGGCGTCACTACGATAAATCGACAAAAGACACTCACTATAGTACGTACGAAGGTAGCATATACCTATGCGTTATAGGCCCGATGCATTTCACCGTGATGCTTTCTTATGGGCGCATAAGTAATATTAACAACGTTTATTCAGTGTCGGCGACGCGTGTTTTAACAGGTGCGTGGTGTGGTGCGAGATGTTACTTGGCTATATAAGCATTAGACGATGCGGCAGCATCGTAGCCAAGAATTAAAGGAGATGCTACCAGCACTATAGTCTTAAGTATAGCGATTATGGGGCTGCGTTTTGGCGACACCTTGAGAAACAAGGAAAAGCAGAATGGAACAAGTATTAGTATCAGTGTGCTGTTCTCCATAGACATCAAAGAAGTTGCAAATAGTCATGTCGGGCTGATTTTAAAAAGACGTCGAAGACGCCCAAAAATTAATGTTCTTCTTCTTCTTCTTCTTCTTCTTCTTCTTCTTCGTCGTCGTCTTTTTCTTCTTTTGTACGTGTCATCTTCACAGTTACACGATTCGTTGCCATCGCGAATTTTGTAACGATCAGATGCACTGACTGCACATGAAAAGCAGCTGATATCTAACTATCTTAACAAATGTTGGTTGTTATCAAACGACAACAATATTATTTGCCTTTCAGCAACACAGCTCATGCATGCACCAGTGCATGGTGTGAGCAACACTGTTCAACAGCTGCTGCTGCGCAAAACTCTCAGCTTCATTTCTTTTGAGCTATAGCCCCCAACAGGCCAGAGCTGAACTCAATTAATTACGAGATTTGGGGAGTCCATACCAGCATGAATATGAATTTCAGGTCAACAAAACTGAAAAAATCAAGCAGCGACTGGTTGAACTCTGAAAAAGCAGTAATACAACATTTGAGCGAAAAATATGCGATTTTCGTGTTTCCGTGTTTTGCCAGGTAGTGCAGAAGCACTAGTCAGGTGAGGTAGAAAATAAAGTATATTTGATTTCTTACTTTCGTGGCAACATTTCTGCTAAAAATTATCAACATAGGTTGATGCAGGTCGAAGTTATGGCAAGCCAAAGCAGTGTAGTTTTTTGAGACAGTGATTCTGGTGTGAATGTCATGTAAAAAAGTCTGATAGCCAGCTGCCAAGCTGCCAAGTTGTATACGTGGTCGTGGTCATAAATACCCAACTTGGACACTTTTCTCTAATGGCGTTTTGTGCTTTACCGCATCGTAGACTTTAGAGAAATCTAGTGCAGTGGTTCTTAACGTGCTTAAGCTGGGGTGCCGGATTCAGCTCTTGGGGTGCGAGGAGAAGGTACAGAAAAATAGCTTTTTTTCGTACTATTCCTCATCTTTTAGTGTTTCATAGTTTTCCGTTTGTTTCAACTTGTCAACCATAACAATCTGCAGCCACAATAGCTAATCCAAACCGTAATTCAATGGTCTACTCAGTACTCACTCTACTCAGTTTACTGAGTATTGAAAAGTAGCTGATTTTTTTACCCATTTTACCTAAAAATTCGAGTTTTTTTCTTACTATGCGCTATGGGTATGAGATGGAATTTCATAACCTCATGGGGTGCCGATACAGAAAAAGGTTAAGACTCACTGATCTAGGGTGGTTACCGTGGTATAGAGGTATTCGCCACAAGGACGTCAGATACTGTGCGAGATATAGTTATGACAGCACCGGTACTAGAACATGTGGGCCTGTAAGCAAAACTGGTCTGACAACAAAAGTTGGTGGTGTGAAAAGGGCGAAATAACGTTTTGCCCAAGTGCCAGGAGGAGTCGATGTGATGGAGACTGGACTTGATGCCGGACTGGGAATTAACCTGTTTCAACCGAGTCGGAACAACCGAGTTGGCGAGCAACAATTTAAAGAGATGATGCTCGTTCATTTCGCCGTGATAGAAGAGAACTGACCTTAACTATTGTTATGAACGTTTTCATGTTCAGACCTGCCAACAGCAGCTAGTTTAGTTCAACTGAGTTCAGATAGGACTATAGTTCACCGCTGCGAACACGTGCATTGGGTCACATGTTCACAGTGGTGAACTATAGTCCTGAAAACTGAAATGAGCTGAACTATAGCTAGGTCTGTTCAGTCCAGTTCTGTCGCGGAAATTTGCACGGGCCTATAACTTAGAACTCATCGAGGCTTGAGGCTTCAGTGCATGCATCCAATTTCACGTATATATTGCGACCTAAATCAAAGTTCACAGTAAAGACGATTGTAAACCTCAACCGTTGACGTATGTTTGATGCGCTATACGCGAGATGAGCATGAACGTGATTTATTTATGTTCAGTAAGTAAGTAAGTAAGTAAGAATATTTATATAGCGCAGAAATCATGCGTCAAAATGCGCTGTGATTTCTCAAATACCAAATAAAAGATTTTTAAGATATCGCCTAAACTGTCCGAAGCTAGAGATCGGCCGCAGACTTATCGGCAAACTGTTCCACAATCGAGGCCCTGCAACAGCAAAGCTTCTATCACCAAATCTGTTGTGGGTTCGTGGAACTGTTAGTGTCCTATCAGTAGATGAGCGCAGAGGACGACAACCATACTCGGAGACGAGATGAACGTCAGTAGTCAGGTAGGTCGGTACAAGTGAAGTGTTAGAGCTATTAATGTCGAGAAGTGGTATTATTGCAGCAGATTTCATTAATGTGCACGAAGTTTCTACACTATTATTAATTTTGTATGTAGTTCATAGTGTTGTTCGTAGTTGATTTACGTTTTTTATCTGTCTACTTCGTGTAAGATTTCGATTTCTATAATAATGGAGTTCTTACCTTGACAGGTGCTTCAACGGGCGTCGTCGACGACCATCGTCCGCTCTTCGGCGTTTAACGAGTCAACCTGAAAGACGCGGAGATTTCGTTCGTCGTACTAGATCGCCCGATAGTGGTTGGACAGCTTTCTATGGTGCTCAAAGATGAAACATTTAGTTGCCGAGCCACCGTCTACATCGCGATCAGACAACTGAACGCGTGACGGCGTGCACGCAGCTCCGTACGTATATACGCTATACGAAACAGTCACGGAACAAAAAGCGCGGTTGCCGCGCGTTCAGCAACGACGTGACTAGCTCCCACACCGGCGTCGTTGACGACAACGTGTCTGTCTGTCTGTCCGGCTGCTGCAGCTGCTGCTGTTGCTGCTACTGCTGCGGCAAGCAGATTCGCCGTAATCGCACTGCTCGTGCGTGCCTCGGGCGCCGCGCAACTGCAGGCGTATATGTGTTTTATCGGACGCTCTGCTGCAGGAGAAATGACGTTAAGCCGCGTGCGTGATGCTGGCTGCGATTCGATGCGGCGTGACAGCCGCGCCCAACAAGTAGAAATAGTCCCAGGCCATTAGCGCCGTGCATCTCGGCGCCACAACGCTTCGCTGACACTTATGGTGATTCTGATGCTGACGGTGACGCAGTCGATGACGTCGACGATGACGCAATCATCGGTTTGCGGTCATTCTCCTGTGTATGCGCTTGCACGCAGTACCCCGGATCCCCTTCTCCGGAGGTGAATCCGACGTCAGTGCTCAGATGACTGCCGACTGAACGGATCACTAGAGGGTCCGGCAGGCACTCGGCGGATACACGTCAGTTGCGGAATTATCATGAGAGGCCGCGGATGATTGACGGTGCTTTTATTTGATAACAAGGGCGGGCGCCGTTCACGTGGCAGACGTTTATCGGCGGTGAAAAATCACGCGCGTTGCGTTCGATCGTTACAGTGCTGCCGCAGGCTTGCTTACCTCGAGTGACGCCGGTATGGGTGCGAAGTATTGTGACCAGCGTGTCTGTATGTCTGTTTGTCTGTTTGTCCGTTCGCTCGCGTATCTCAAAAATCACACGTCCAAATTCCACTAAATTTTCTGCACATGTTACCTGTGGCCATGGCTCGGACCTCTTCCGACGGCAATGCGATATGTTATGTACTTCCGGTTTTGTGAATGACTTATGTTTTCACATAATCCAAGGAATAGGATAGAATCAAAGATGACGCATATGTTTTGTTTAGTTCGCCAGGAGGCGGCATTGGATGCGAAGTCTGCCATCTCCGACTGCATCTTGTTTCAAGTGAGTGCACTGTCGTGTAACATCAGCCGAATTGCACACTGTGATAGACTGACAGATGATCTGATAGACAGTGTAAGATCGCAGTTCTGTGCACTTCGGCTCCGTAAACACGTGTCTTCGTAAGCTAGTACTGACTTCGGGACGCTTTCACTTGCCTCTTTGTAAGACAGTATATATAGTTGAGAATAGATCGAATAACAGTGTCATATAATCATATTAACCTTGCTATTAGCATTTATCAGTCACATTTCGTTTACTAAATACGCCTGACCTGTTGGTTACAGGCTATAGCTCATACATGTAGGCCTTGTTCAAAAATATCCAACATTTGCCAAAGCTCATAATGAACTTGTCCAGCTAACTTCATTCAAGGTGGGGACCAAGGACAATAAAGGCCAAGATCTTAACATTCAAAACCACGGCCAGGACATATAAAAAATTTCAAAAGCCAATATCAAGGCAAGACCTATAGCATGTCCTCAAAGATCTTCGAGGTCAAGGACCAAGACCAAGGACAACATCACCGACGTTCACGGTGGACAAAAATGCGGAAGACTGCGACGCCAACGTTTCTTGTGCCTTGAGCGTTAAACATCTCAGTCGGTGCTATGGTGTTGATGGTTTTACGGACTAGAAGCAATGGTCATTTACAGCAGCTGGCGTACGGCTGGTGCTAAAAGCTTGCTGTTGTAAATCGAGCAATCTATGTCCGACTTTTATTCGTCGATAGACATCAGCATCCCACGATATTGATGGGAATCTGTATGTGAACGAATCGCCCCTCCGACAATCAAACAGCTAGAAGATGCCGGCGTTACAACTGGGAAACCCAGTGTTGCTTACGCACACAGCAGCGGCAATATTGCTGCGTTCTGTCTGAAGACCGATAGAGATTTTGCGACCTTGACCTTTGAACTGTGACCTCTAAATAAACAGGTTTGCAGGACTTATCGTGGAACATTTGTGTGTCAAGTTTGGTGATCGTAGCTGCATTGGTGTTTGAGTCTGAGATATAGTCTGCAAAATAGACTTGACATTAAGAGACTAATTCGCAGGGACTAGAAATTGATGGATTGGACAATAAAAGGCTGGAAAATGTTGGACTGACATAGGCTAGGCCATGGAACACTATTAGGAAGTCACATGCAGCGATCATATGGTGACCTTGCCGATTACTGTGCTGTTAATGACCTCCTTGAAGACCTATTCGCGGCCAACGTTTCAAAAAAAACACGACATATGTCGCCTAAAAATAATTCGGTAATCGTAATTTACGTGTACATCGATACTTAAACCGCTGACTGACAAAGCAGCGAAACAACACCGAACGAATTAGCCGTTAAGAGTTCGTGCAAGAGATGCAAGATTATCACTAACTGCACGCGTGCACGTTGCATTTTGCTGCTCATGTTGCATACTGCTTTGCTGATTCTCCGGTTTCGCTGTACTGACGTTGATTAAACATCGAGCACCAAATGTTGCTCTATTGGAGCTTCCCGTCATGCACATTTTGCAGATGTCGTTTTCTCGTCGCTTTCTCTCTTGCATTTTTAACCAGTGGCGGATCCACGGGTTCGCTGGGTTCGCACGAAGTCTCTCCTGCCTCCCGTCACTGTGTGAAACCGCCGTGAGCTGTGATGCTAAGTTAACAAAATACTGCTTTGCTTTCTTTCACAGTATATCATTGTAATACTATTGGCAGAAGATCACCAGTTTACGGGGGACTTTGTCCTCCAGATCCTCTACCGCAATTAGCCCTGGACACCACTGGGACTTCCGTCCTCAGACCCCCTGACGAACCCCCTTCACGGCCGCCGAGAGCTAACGTGGGCCCCTCCACAGTCCACACTCACACAATTGTCTCCGAAGCCCCGCTACTGACATCAAAAGTGAAAACTACTCCCGGTGTAGGCCTAAACCGTACATAATAGCACACTGCAGAACGTGAAAGTGAATTGCCAGAGCACGTATTAAAATTAAGTAGCATACTGAATATACCGAGCGTTTCTGTTGGCAATACTGGTACTGGGCTTCCTGATCCTCCCGGTCCCCTGGTCCTCCTGTCCTCCACTCTCGGCGTCACTGACCCCTTCCCAAATCCTGGATCCGCCGCCCCTGCTAACCGTCCATGCATCCGTTACTTCTTCACTATTTCATTCCAGGCTTAAAAATGTGAGAACTCACTTGAGCTACAAATGATTTCCACCACAAACCGCCGGTTTTCCTCAAGACTGCCTTCACAGACGCGGACGCGAACAGTATTTTCCCGCGCTAATCGGTCAATATTTTATTTCTTTTTTGTTACTTTTTAGGCCGCATCACATGCATAACATACATTCGGCCTATTTTGTGACAGATGTCGAATGTAGCGTAGTCTGTGTCTGTTTGTTGGTCAAACGGATCAACTGTGCAAAAACGGCTGAACCAATAGAGATGCCGTTCGGGGAGGGGCTGACTTGTGTGGGTCTAAGGAACCATGTGTTAAATGGTCAAAATAGGACGAATCTAGTCACAGTCGCGACGGGTGACAAGTCGGCGATGCGGCCTTTTGCTAAATTGCTTTGGACACTTATCTGTTAGGGTTCCGTGCGACAGACAACGCTGGATAACCGTCAGCTTTTCGACGGACGTTCGGCATTCGCTGTTTTGTTTCGACTCTACGTGTTGCTGGAGCAAATCCGTAGAGAGATCGTGCGGTCGTCGAGTCGTCACGGGGCCTCAGGGCTACGTGTCAACGTCATCGATTCCGCGACGGCACTTAACCGGCAGCCTGGCCTACTGGCTGTTGTTCTGGTGTCCAGCCGTTCTACCGTACTTGTGGCCCAGTGTCTTGGCAGACGAGCATCAATAATCTTTCGACGTGTCAGCAGCAGCAGCATCTCTTCGGCAGCTATTTTTGTATGGTCATCAGCATCTGTAACAGTCACCGTTAACAGACAGCTGACTACTGCTACAATTGATGCTACTGCCGCCGCCGCCGCTGCTGATTGTAGGTCTCCTTCATCCGTCATCATTTTGTTCGTCGGCAGTCTGTTGACTCCAGTACGAGCTTGTTTGTCGGTGCTTTTGTGGTTGTTTTTACAAGTGACCTTGAGTCTGGAACCCTACTTTCATGCCACTGTCGATGACGATGAACAAATCGTCGCCAAAATTTCTCAATCGCAGCACATGATCTGGTTTGAAGCTGTCGTACTCAGGTCAACATCAGCGGCAAGAAAGAATTTATAGATTCATCGTGCTTCCGTGTTTCCAAGGATGCGTAAGTCTTGACAGTGTCTGGACAAAGGGACTGACTTTGTTGTCTTGAATATTTTCCACAGCTTTTAGTTGTTTACAGTGAAATCTGGCACACATGTCTCGATACTCATGGCTTCTAAATGCGTGCATAATTTTCCATCTCACCTTACATTATTTGAGCATACATTAATACCTTACTATTTTTCTGTCACAAATGTGCGTGGATCTCAAAACAAACGGTTTGGTTGGCTTACTGGTTTACGAAGGTATATAAAGTTGGTAATTTTTGAGACACACAAGGCAGGTATAGTCGTGATCATATACTGCACTGGCAACAAATGCAGCAAGGGGGGAAATTCTCGTTTTACGGAGAACAGCGCACCCGCGCATCATGTTGCTGTATCGGAAAACAAGAAGCTCAGCTATCGAAGGGGGACCGCGCGACGCACTGTGTCAGTTGAATTCTTGTCAACTGCTACACAGCTGTACGAGAAACCACATCTAAAAAGGCTTACAATAGGTGAATGACCTTGAAGGCCACTCAAGGTCATCCGAATTGCCGCTATACGATAGGCCATATGTCACTTCCTATTAGTGGTCTGTAGTAACATCGACTCCATTATACACCGTTTCCGAAATATTACCCGATTTACAGTGTACGTGACTGCCTGTGACCTTCAAAAGTCCTTCGTTTTGGAAAAGACAGGTGAAATTACATTTCTTTGGTATTGCTGCCATTAGATATGCCACATACGATTTTTAGTCTTCTTCCCAACATCAGTGTCATTTTTCATGTCTGTCGACTGCTGGACTGTCTATAATATTCTAACCTCAACCTTCCAAAGTTTTATACTCTTCTGTGGCCAGTCAGCTACTGCTAACCAATCTAAAATGTCGTGAAAATTCATCCATAACTTTTGGATTATTAGACTTCATCGCTTGCACGCAATACACAGATGCGGTCTATTGCTATAAATGTCGCACATAGCGTGGTCTGTATGTCTGTGTGTTGGGCATACTGATGAGCTGGGCAAAAACGGCTGAATCGATCAAGATGCCGCTCGCGGCAGACTCGTGTGGTGTGGGTCCAAATAACCATGTGTTAGATGGGGTACAGATCAGCCACGGGAAGGGGCATTATTGAGGGGGACATGTGCCGGCCATCATAACTATGTTCCTTTGTTTTGTGTTATATTTTTTCGTCTTTTTTGCTTTTCTATTATTGCTACCAGCTTTCTGGTGAATAAAGGTGAATATATAACGTACCTACGCATGAGTGCATTGCGCACTGTGCGCCTGCCGCTGCGGGCGAATGTGCCTGACCAGTGCACGCGGCGGACGAATGCATTTGCCGCCGCGAGGGATGACAACACGGCGATGCGGCCTTTTGCAAAATTACAATGGACACTTGTTCTATTTACAAACAGACAAAAACAGGAGTCAAAACATTACTGCCGCCAAGCTGCGGCAGAGGTAACTACAACAACAGGTAGGGGCTAGGTTAGCTGCTCAAAATACGACGTCGCCTGTCAGCAGATCTCTTTGCTGTTGCCAATTACACAGGTCTCCCACGCGCGCGGTGGAAACCGAGTCGAGTAATTACGACATTGCGTATTTGTCAGATCGTCGAGGCAACATCCTTCGCTCTGAGCCGCCAGTCAGCATAAATATTAACAAACGCCGAACTCGCGAGCTGTTAGCGACTGCAAATCACACACCGGCGTACCGTACGTACGGCCAGCTGGCCGGGTGGACTCGTTGAGTGCTCGGAGTGAGTCTAGTCTCGCCGGACTCGCCGACTTCCGCCGCCAGCGCCATGTTTATGTCCACCCGGTAAGCAGCGTCATTCGTCCACGTCTCGTCGACCGGCAGATGTCGCCGTCAACAGCATGTTCTGCCAAACGGACGAACATCGTACGTGACAGTGATCGAGTCATCGACTTCAAAACTAGAACTTATGTAGAGTAATTACGAAACATTAATTAATTAATTAATTCCCAATAAAACTATTAAATTATTCTTCGTAAAGAAATACTCGCGAAAAACCTTCACTATAGCGACCGTTCGCTATGCCAAGCCACTGTATTTTGTGCTGCAGCTTCAAAGCGGGCGATCTTGCATGTCGTTTATTGCTCATGAGTCATGATATAGACTAGCATTTTATGATAATTTCCTAGTAGCACTGTTCTGCTAATGGGTCACCGTTACAGTGACTCAAATTGCCGTCGTTGACAGGAACTCTTGCACTGAATAAATATTGGGTTACATTTAACTGCTTGCATATTAAATAATTACTGGATAACTCCTTGTTTCGATCACGGATGAAATTTTGGCAGTTTTTCGCACACATACGATAATGTATGACATCAAGACCGTGTTACTCGAACACTTATGCAATATGTGTAGAATTTCCGTGCCCGGCAGTGTGCATCAGACGATGACGGGCCCAGGTGTGGCAGACCGACTACGGTATACCATCGAAGAGCAGCGGCGGAGCGAACGTGCAGATGCGCAGGCTGCATCGTGCATGCACAAGTAGAGACGCAAATCAATAAAAGTAACACAATATATCAGCAGCTATCTGAGAGAACTGCCGGTTGCGGCTGCCGACTTCCTCAGAAGTGGTCTCGTGGCCAATCGTTGGCCTCGTCAAGGCCGCCGTAATTCCCGCCGCGAATTCCCGGAACTGGTGCCAGTAGTCTTAATCATCACAGATGAGTCGCCCAGTACAACGCCCATCATTATGTCCCAGCTGCACGCGCGCCACACGTTTAAGCAACTCGTCAACCTCCCGCGAATCTATCTTACTCAAAACTGGACTTATCTTGCTCCCACTGGCTGACATATCTCCCAGTTCCCATCTCATTCTCATTTTTCTCAACATCGTTACAAAGCTGCATTTCATTTCATTTCTCTATTTCTGTCTGAGACAGTTATGCCCAGCACACATACCGATATCGACAATCAACCAGTCATCCTGCATCCAAAACGGATTGCTCTCAAAAACGTCTGAGTTCTGCCGATGTAATACAGAAACGGTTCTATGGTCGTTTGATGAATGGCCACTGTGATCAATTGAAATGTGATCTCGGAACTTACTTTCCGACAGTCAAGATTCGATCCAGGGTGCGTATACCATTTTTTACACTACGCTAGAAATGGCCTAGGCGTGTATGCAGCTAAGATTTTCTTCACAAATAACATGTCGGTCAGCCAGACACACAAATGCTAGCGTGATCAGACACAGATCATAATGAACACTGTCAAGTACTGTCCTTTATCAAGGCTGAAGGCCATTCGAAAGCTTTTCAGTGTGCTAATATAATTAAGAAAACAAGTCAATGGGCCCAACAGTACAATTACAATTAACAAGGCCATGCAGCTCATCTTCATATGCCGTAGTAGCATCAAACGAAAATACATGTACGTATTTTACTCAGTTTGTAAAAATTTCAAAGATCGCGCAATTTAAAATGCAAACGAATTTAAAATAAAATTAGGTGAGCAATACTATAAGCTCTCAGATATAGAAAGTCGCAGAAAAGCCACCTACCATACGTAAGTCGCATGCATATTTTCATTTAGTTATTTTACTATGAGCCTTAATTGTCTCAATAATTATGCTAAAACTTACTTGAGTTGTCATTTCTCTCCCTGTCAGCTGTTTAGTTAGTTCCAACGAGTGAAAACGTGTTATCTATTCACGGCCATTCACACTGAGTGCGGCGTGAAGAGCAGCGGTGCCGAGTGTGAATGACCCTTAAGTCCACATTGTTTTTTATTGATGCTATTTGCTTAAGCTTCGTTTAGTTATGCTTATCTACAAGATACTTGTAGAGCTGTTCGATCAGTGCTGTTTTACACATTTTGCTTATTTTTACTATACGATACGATACGATACGATACAGTAGATTAACGTGCACTCAAAAGCTGACGAGATGGCCAGCTTAATCTAGCGCACGGCACAGAAACGAAAAATAAAGAAAAAAGTAAAAACAAAAACCGAGTATCTCAGAAGAAACGGTCCAGGCAATAGTCCGTGAAGTCAGTCCGGTTCTTCCAGTTCTATTTTAAGTGTTTCAGATTTTCACATCTCAACGTATTTTAAAACCCGAAGCCACGTACGGTATTCTCGTTTTATGGATGGCGGTAACTCTGCATTCTGCACTGCCAGTCCGATGCATATGCAACAGATGACAGCACTGTAGCTCATGCCAGTCAGCTACCATTTTCAAGAGCGCTGGTAGTTTCGAGTGCTACGAGCGGCGCCAGGTCTATACATTTCCATTTGCCTCTTGCGAAATAGCTTACCATTATACGACATCGCACTGACGTTCGCCAGAGGGCGATACTGTCGTCGTTTACACATGTATCTTTATAATATGACACATATGGAACAACACACACACTCTTACATATGTTACTATTATTATTATTATTATTATTATCATCATCATCATCATCATCATTATCAGTGAACTTAAGCTATCGAGACACTGACCAGTTTCTCGTGGTATCAGAAACTTTTACCATAGACTGTCACTGTCATCAACAGTGTTCTGAGAGTACCATTGACAACGCTCCCGGTGTCTCCAGAAATGTTTTCAAAGTTCTCATTCGGAGATGATCAGCTATGACGCAGTCAGATTGATTGATTGAGTTAAGGTTTTATGTCCGACCCGACACAAAATAAGCCTACAGGCTGCGTCATTTCGGAGACGTTATCCTCAGCCAATCTCTTGGCTTAGTACTGAAAAACTAAATCAAACACAACAAACGCAAGCACGCATCCATAACAAAATATACTACAACATAAAATGAACCCTAAAAACTAAAGCCAGGTTTGGTCACCTCATATACGACCTCAGGCCTGGAAACGGAACGGGCCTATTCTGAAAGGAGTAAATAGATAAGTCAGGAAGTAAACAAGTAAGGAAGTAAATAAGTAAGGAAGAAAGAAAGTACAAGGAAAGAACGAAGTAAGGGGGAAAGTAAGTAAACAAACAAGTAAACATACAATTTATATATTGCCGAAATGAACAAATGAATCAGGGCGCAATGACGCAGTTAAAACGGATGCGGCAAACTGTTCCATGAACGCGGGACGGCGACAGAGATTGAGTGGTCGCCGGTCGCTGAAGGTTAATGGTCAAGCGGACGAACAAACGACGAAGATGACACAGCCGATTTAAGCTTCAATAAATCAGCTGGCGTATTGGAACAAAAACATAGAATTCACAGCCGGTAGCGCAAGGAGCACTGACTTATTTAACAGGGGAGGGGGCATTCGGCAATGCCCCCACCCCCTCACTCGCGGACGTCGACCAATTTTGGCTACGAAATTTTATGCAATTCATGAAAGATTTTGCTCTTTTCTGACGTCAGAAGGCACAAAATTTGCTACAGCTTTTGGGGAACGTCGTCCCCCAGACCTCCTACCGTAGGACTCCAGCGAGTTTGTCTTCGAAGTGATGGTCGATGTGTGTTGATCGAACGCGACCCAGCCAGTAATTCGTCGGAGTGAGCATGGGTAAAACTTGTCGGCGTCGACGTGGCACTGTTGTCGAAGTTGATCGAAAGTACGCTCGACACTCAACAGGCCACGCTGCAGCGAGTTCGCTGAGGCAAGATCCACAGAGAAAAACGTTTACTCAATGGACGTAATGTACGTTAAGCTAGCAGCTGAGAGTGGATCGTTACGATGAGCCTCTGTTGAAGTTTTGGAGCACTCAGAAATCGATATTAGTCGACGCAAATTGCACGCATGTTGTAATATTTTAACCGGTTACAATTCTTCATTAGTTCACGTTTGATTCAATGTTCCTTTTTAATTCCTTTTGTTCTTTGCTTCATTTAGAACTCTGTTAGTTAATTAATTTATCATTAAAACTTTTAATTGATTTCACCAATTTATGCTCAACTAACTTATTAATTTTTTGACTTTTGTTGGTCATCGGTTCTTGTAGTCCGCTTTGATTAATTCTGTGCTTAGTTTCGAATTCAACAACTACACCCTACTTAATTGATTCGTTGTTAACAATTTAATCGCTAAACATATTTTATTAATTGTTCGATCAGCTTACTACGCTTATCAGCTTTCTCTTTAATTTTCTTTTGTCGTTAATTTTTTTCTGAATAGTCTAGTACGATAGCATAATATAAGCTGCAACCCGTCAGCTTTTGAGGGTACGTTATTATTTCGCCGCCGGTAGATGTGCGAAGTATTGTGATCAGCGTGTCTGTGTGTCATCTGTTTGATTGTTTGTCTGTCCGCTCGCATATCTAAAAACAGTCCAAATTTCACCAAATTTTCTGTACATGTTACCGATGGAAATGCGATACGTTGTGTACTTCCGGTTTTGTAGATGACGTCCTGTTTTCACAGAGCAAATGGGCACAATGAGACATGACGTGTATGTTTCATCGAGTTCGCCTGGTGGCGCACCAGTCGGACGTCAAACAACGTTACGATGTTATGTCACCGGGGACGAAGTCTTGCCTTCTCCGACTGCATCTCATTGCCTTCTGTATAACTGTATCGTAACGTGTTAGGCCTCTCGCCTATTACTTGGTCTATTACTTTACTTGCACCGTTGGCCATGTGATGCTTAAACGGTTCATCATCTTCCAGTTTAACGTTAATTTTATTTTCAACGCACTAATGCAATGAACTATTTTAAACTGTTAAGTTAAGATTGCGTAATTTTAGATTTACCACTATACGTCACTGAAGTTTGCCCCTTATCACAATCTGATATACGGTCTTTGGACTTTGTTATGTTCCGTTTTCTCATGAAATTATTCAAAACGAACAATAAAGACATTGTAAATGACTGTTGCTCTTTTTCAGCTTTAAATTGCCAAGTGAACGAATACAAACCGCAAAACTAGCTTCGATTCCAGATATTGTAATCTTCGAAGCTACAGCGAAATGCTTGCGACACAGGCCTAAGTGATTGTGGCTATAGTGTGCTATGTGTATAGGCCTATTGCACGTTATTGTTTTTTTTGCATGTACTTCTTTTATGTTTTTCATTATGTACATTGCTGCCTTATTTGGTGAATAAAGATGTATATAAAGAAATATAGTTATTTTCCTTTATTCAAAATAAACACAAAATAGGTAGGCCCTATTTGTCTTCATGCAAACATATAACTGGAATACCAGAGAATTATACTCAAATATACAACATTTCGACACTGTTCTGATAATGGGAATTTTCTAAACATTTTGGCGCTAAAGAGGAATTTTTAACTTTCGAAACGGGAATTCCCGGTGGTCTAGGTCGAGCAGGGGGTAACGGCTTTTCGACGTCCTCGAACTAGCGCTGTCGTTATATTCTTGTATTTAATTA
>Ga0209780_1000832_pt1 | contig 18428 bp, 13 predicted proteins | sample WorMetexBAHAMAS2_FD_187384 | JGI IMG/M metagenome (GOLD analysis project Ga0209780, IMG submission 187384) | Marine gutless worms symbiont microbial communities from Max Planck institute for Marine Microbiology, Germany - Inanidrilus exumae... | ecosystem: Host-associated > Annelida > Digestive...
ACATGCCTAAACATCGAAATTGTGGATTTCGATCTTTAGGCAGGTGGATTTCGTACAGTTAGTGGATTTCGTGGATTTCGATATTTAGCCAAGGTCGCATTTGAGTGGATTTCGTGGATTTCGATTTATAGGCATGGATTTCGATTTTTAGGCAGTGGATTTCGTACATTTTGTGGATTTCGTGGATTTCGATTTTTAGGCAGACCCACTGGAAAAGCCCGACGACTGCAAGTGTTGTTTATCTTTTAGTCAGGTGCGTCATAAATATTTCTCGACGACGCTTCTATGTATTAGCGTATGAGCCGGGGGGCTGGGGGCTGCACCCCCCCCCCCAGGGTCGGGCAAAATGATTTTTTTCGGGCAATCTGGCAATTTTTCGGGCCGAAAAATTGCCAGATTGCCCGGATTTTTCGGGGCAAAATTGATTCAGCCCCCACCCAAAAAAATCGGCCCGTACGCCTATGATAATTTCTATGTACGAACATTCTGTGAATATTAGCATCGGCTAAGTATTACTTAGGTCTAATCAATGCTACTTTACCCACGAATGAGGTGTTAAGAAATGCGACTTATTATGGCATTCCGTCATTTAATAAGTGCGTTTATTGCTACTCTGGCCGCGTCTAGCGAGACGCGTAATGTAACGCTATGGCTTCCGTCTGTCTGTCTGTCTGTCCCATCTGCATACTCACGTGACTCATACTGACATAGGCCTACTTATTGTTTCAACAGTACGCACAGCAGCATTATCGGATTGTCATTACCGAAGATTTATGATAACTTTGGCAGATACCCTGTGAGTAATTATCTAAGGTTCCCAAAGCATTGGCGTAGCTCGCGAGTGATTCCGTGGGTCCCCAGACAAATCCGATGAAAAAGTTACGCGGTAATGGGTCAACTAATTGCTGGTTTTTGTGCCTAAGTTGTACTGGAAAATGTTCTCCTCCAGATCCCCTAATTTGGACCTCAGACAAAAATTCCTGTTTACGACATTAGTACGGACCCGAATACACCGCTGTATTTGCTGCCGTACCTAATTCGAAATTAGGCCTAAACATTGTAGTGGAGTCGTTCTCTCAATCCATTGACGACAATATTATCATTTTAGGACAAAAAGTCTGACAAAAGGAGATTTCAAGAACTTCAATTCAAAAGTCAGTGCACGAACATTTTCGTTTACATGTCGTCCTGTCAACTGTTGGTATAGTTTGCCTAATTATTGTGTTCGCTTTGCGACTTCTGTGTATTCTTTTTAACGTCACATCTGTTGAACACTGTTGACTCCTTACGCCGTTCTTAACGTAATGTGTAAGTGCCAGTCAATGGCCTGTTGGTCCCTCACTTCTTTTCCTGTCTGTCTTATCATCTGTGATGTATGCTTGATTTTACTGATAAATGAAAATAATAGTAAATTAATAAATGAGCCGAGACTCTCACCCTGGCTGGGATGGACGTCTGCGGTTTTTCGAGGAAATTCCAGAGCCAGCGACGAGTCCGGATGACGCGTCCCGTACCTCGATGTTGGTCCTCGACCAGCGCCTGACGAAGAGCTTCCCCCTCGCGCCGAATGTCGTCGTTTACGCGATCTCGACGCTCCGTGTAGCGGTACTGACAGCACGGCTCGATAAACAGCTCGTCCACACCCCAGTAGTCCAGGTCATCTGGTAGAATAGTCTTTCCTCCATCAGCGTATAGAAAAACTGCAACACTTCGTCCACTACAAGACCTAGCAATCCACGATATTGGAAACGACACAGAATGCAGTAGGACCTCAACATTTTTCGAGTATTACCAGTAGTCCAGGTCATCTGGCAGAATAGCCGAATAGCAATCCCTCAGTGTAGGAAAACTACAACACTTCGTACACCGCAAGATCCAGCAATCCACGTCATTGGAAACTACGCTCTTCCGCCAAGAACCAGTAGGACCTCTACACCTTTTCGGAGATTACCAGTAGTCCAGGTCATCGGCGAAAGACAGCGCACAGATGTCGTCGATCAGGTGTAGTTTGCCAGTCCGGTAGAACTCGATGACGGCACCGAACGACCGCGGATGTCGGTCGAAAAAGTACTCGGTCCGCGTACCGCCGCCGACGTCCACGACAGACACGTCGTCACACAGGTCGAGGACATCGCCGTCCGGGTCCGACGGATCGGCATCCGAGTCGCCGAGCAGTTCCACCAGTCGACCGAGGCGGGTGCGCGGCATGCGCCGTAGAGTTCGACGGAGGACCTCATGCCGCTGACCACCGACAGCAGGTCCACCAGTCGACCGAGGCGGGTGCGCGGCATGCGCCGCAGAGTTCGACGGAGGACCTCGTGCTGCTGTCCACCGACGTTCAGGACGATCGTTCGTCGTACGCAGGACTTCACGCAGATCCGAACTCGTACTTCAGCGGCAAACAAAAACGTCTGGAACAGTCTTCGGATGTTCATAGTCGACCGTATTCTTTTCGAACGACACTGTGAAGAATTTCTGCCAATGACGACAGACAGGAATTCCGGCAGTATCAGCAAACAAAAACGTTGGAACAGTTCCTCTCAGACCCAGATGGCAATGTCTCTCAGGACGATCGTTCGTCTAGAGCGTCTTTTCGAGGAAGACTTCGGCGAATTGGACAACGAGCAATCCCGCTGCGGCACAGCGTTCAGCGATGAACAGCTGGGGCGTTCGCAGCGTTCCTCCGCCATCTCCGCAACGCTCGAGCAACATCCGCCGACTGTCATATCGCGTGCTCATCGCAACACGTCTGATCCCGTCATATTATTTATTGACTGTGACATTATATATTCATCGATTCATCGACTCCGCTTCGCTCCGCCGGGCACCTGTTGATGCGATCACGTGACTTCTTCTACCTGGCGCACGCCTCGCGGTGCAGAGTTGCAGACGATTGCACGCCGAACGCCAGACGCATTATTTCCTGGGGAGGCGCATCTTTACATCCTCGCGTGTTAGTACCGAACCTCAGTTTTAAACGCCAATCAGAACACGAAAATTACAAGTATAGTTTGCTAACATGTGCATGCTGTCGTTCCTATAGGGCAAAAAAACGCCAAAATAACGGAAATTTAGCCCAATGTGTAACTCTGGGGGCTCCGGTTCCCAAACGTCCACCGATCCTAACGAAATTTGAACTCACATGGAACGACATTTTGTCCCTAGGCCTATGCTATTCTACCATGCCAAATTTCGCCTTCATCGGTCTATCTCTATGGTGCGAAAAAATACGATTTTGACCAACTTTTGAAATTTAGGGCTCCGGTATCCACCATAGGCCTACTTCGGCTATCAGGGCCTAGTTTGGCGTGCAACTAAAGCAATATGGCATACGCTTTTATGCAAAATTTAATCTGGATCGGTTTATTGCGAAACCCCCAAATTTGATCTGATTTGAACTTCAACGCAATGACAAAGTAAAACGGGGTTGCACAACTATAAATATTCCCCATTCAAAGGCTTCAGTCCAAGACCCGCGAATCTGCTATACTCGGCGTGGTGATAGAAGATTTCTGTATCATTTTGCATCTTTAAACCTGTTTTTGGATCCGACGTTTAGTTTCACCGGGCGCCGCCGTCTTTGCGTTTTCGTTTCGTTCCGGTGTGGAGTTTGGAGCATAATGAACGCGGCTTTAAGTAAATACTGACCGCATTGACTCCATTTGCAAACAAGCTAACAGCAGCCATGCTTTTCGTTTCCGGAAAATAAGGTCTTGCACCAAAGATGCTCGCGACATCACCTACAAAACCTACCTATGCCGACTATCGAGTACGCTTCCACTGTCTGGGATCCCTACACCTGCAGGAACACTGACAATTAGCTCGAACAGGTCTAACGTCATTCTGCCCGGTATGGCACAGGCAACCGAGACTATAACTACAGTGTCACCAGAATGATCCAAGACCTGGGATGGCCAACCTTGGAACAGCGTCGCCGAAACAGCCGCTTGACTATGATTTACAAGATCTTTAACCACCAGGTCGACATTGCCTTATCATCTAAATGCAGCCTGTCACAGTCTATTACCAGAGGCCATGTCTCTCGTATTGTGCAGCCACAATGCAGCTGTGTTGCATACTCAAACTCCTCACATGCACTACCAGGGAGTGAAACGTACGTGCTATTGATCCATCAACAGTCCATATCGTTGACGCATTTAAGAGTTACCTTTTACCTGAACAAATCATCGACTCAGCATTGTTTTAACTTTTAACCTCATCGTGCTATTTTGTCGGAAACGTGGCGTGACTGGCCGCTGTGCGTTCATCCTCCGTGATATGGCAAGCGGAATTAACATTTATTCCGAATTGCTGATATCAAGAATTCGAATTCTTGATATCAGCAATTCGGGATACATGTTAATTCCGCTTGCCATATCCGTGCAAGAGGTTGCACTATCGTGGAAGAAGAAGACGTAAGTTAATGATAAATTTCCATTTAGCTGTTCGGTTGTTACGTGCCTTCCGGATTTTACACTGAACCTTATCTATGTAAACAAAGTCAGTCCATAAGAAGTGCAATTGCCCGTGATCTGGATTGTTTCAGCGAAGAAAGTCGTCAAAAACACGATTGCAGCAAAGTGTCGAGTATCTGCTTGTAGTTTATATAATTATCCGGTGAATTTCGGTAAGTTTTGTTCAGTGCTGTCGCCGGACAATGCCGGTCGAAGACATGAAACCTGCGGTGGGCGTGGCCGACGGCTTGGCTCGGACTGATCGAGCCCGCGATACATGGCTCACTCAAGGTTTGCATTAGCCAAAATCGGCGTGTATTACTCTTTACTGCAGCTGATTCTTACTTTGATAAGATTTTGAAAAAACTGCCAGTATTTGGCAGAATTGCGGCTAAGAGTGTATAGTCGTGATGTTATTTGATGTTACACCACCCAACTGAAAATGCTACACATTTTAACAGAAAGAAAGAAATAAAATTAAACTAGGGTGGCAATGGGGAAGGAAGCATCCAGAACCGTTATATAAACCCCCACCCTTCAAATATTTGTTAGTTTTTACCTTTAAATTTGAAACTACAACAGCGACGTTTTTCAGCTCACACTGACCCGTTTTCTTGCACAGCCGTGTGTAATACATGATGTAATTTGTAATGTAATTTGCGTGTGTTAGACTGGCCGAAAGACGTCTCGACCATGGCTCATTACAAGGATGGCTACACAGATATCCTGGATGAGAGAAGACACACCAGCGATCTGACGTTCATGACTAAGCCTCGAGATGACATTACTCATTACAAGTACAGAGTACCGCGATCGCCAGAGGAAATCCGACAGCACGTTCTGACAAGCGATCGCGTGAAGTACACTGTCGAACGCGTAAGCTCTTATTTTTACCGCATAATGTTGTAGAGTTTGATGCTGCTGTCCTGTGCCCTGGTACACTTTTATGCTTTTACCACCTGGCAGCATTGACAAAGGCATTATGTTTTCAGGCTGTCCATCTGCCACGTTTGTTTGTCCAGTCGTTTGTGCATTCGTCTGGAGTCTTGTTACTGCGATATCTTGTGAACAGCTTGAACAATCTCGACGAAATCACGAAACACACAGGCAATATTCACTAGCCCCTACTGATGACCTGATTGGATCTGGAGGTCATAGGTCAAGGTCACAGCATGCAGTCGAGGTGCAGATGGTATCCACATTGATGCTGGGGTGTTGAGGTCCATCTAGTTATTTACTGCATTGGACAACATTCCGAATATTTGTCAGATTCATTCAGTAGAAGGAATTTATGGAAATATTTAGTTAAAAGCACATCATGCTGTATGCATATGGTAAGTCGTGTAACTGCATACAGCAATTGTTGTGTTGCTGTTGTAAAAGGTTCTAAACAGTCTTTAGTTTCTTGGGAAAGTATTACCAATGTGCCACATTGTATATGGCAAAGCTAAATGAAAGCTGAAGGAAGCCTTTCCATTATTCTTGAACCACACAGCTTACTTATTTATTTGTTAGCCTACCTCTGTTCTAACGGCTGTTTTTAGGTTGGATCTTGGTTATTCGGTTCCTCTTGGTTTTCTTCCTCCGCTTATTCTAGATTAGAATGTTCTGGGATAAATGGCATAGCTGTTTTTACAGGTTATATGATAATAATATTTATAATAATAATACAACATTTCTGTAGTGCCCTAAAGTCCGAGGATGCAGAGGCGCTGGTGACCTCAGATTAAGACTCTGCACAAGTAGGTTTTGGGGTGTTCTTTGAATGTTGCTAGAGTAGGCTACAGCAAGCGCAGATGGCAGAATGTAGTGAGTTCCAGGTAATTGCAGCCCAAACTAGAATGTCAAGCACTGAAGTAAACTCAAAACACTCGGGACACTGTATATGTAATTTTTGCAGTTTTGTGAGAGTTGAAAAATTTTTTACTGTCGTTGGAAAATTTTTCCAGCTGGCAAATGAGAAGAACATTCCGCAGTCGGAACTGATGAAAGAAGCGACGTCGATCCTGGATGAGATGGCACACACGCATAACATGAAGGCAGTCCGTGGTGTTGCATTCTTTCTCATCAAAGTTTTTAAGGCACTTTTTAAACGTGTCTACGTCAGTGACGAAGGTTTACAAACGGTGAGATTTGCTTTTGATTTGAATATGCTAAAATATTAGATGCTGTGCTGAGTTGTAGGCATGAATTTGTAGTAGGGTTGTTAAAAGATTTTCTAAAATTTGATTATTGAAATTTTTTATCGTTCTCGTTTTCAATTACAGAAATCGAATACCGTTTCAAATACTGCGCTGTGCAGCTGTATTAACTTATGGAGTTAGACCGATATCGTATATCGGTGAGTATTCATTCACTGAACTGGTACCTGAATGAGGTTGACGAAGAAATAAAGGGGAGTTGATTCCAGAGATAAGATGAAGCATAACGAAAGGAGCGATAAGTGATTTTTAGAGCGGATAATGAAGGTGGCCCAGCAAGAGTAATGACAGATGAAGAGCGAGTACTATGGAGACATTGAACTGAGATGAGGTTATGAAGGTATGGAGGTTGGATAGTTGTGAGAACTTTGATGGTATGTCAGAGGAGCTTGTATTCGATGCGTATGCGTTCAATGAATCTGAGCCAGTGGAGAGAGCCTAGGATGGGAGTGATATGACAGGACTTAGGAGCTTTAACAACAGTACGAACAAGAGAGTTCTGGATTTGCTGGAGACGGGATAATCGAGACTTAGAGAGAATTACAGTAATCGAGTTTCGAGTGAATGATAGAGGTAGTAGCAATGATACAGGCAGTTGACAAATCGAGGTAAGGCCGGATACAGCTGATAAATGTGATAGTAACAGGCTTTGGGGAGAGATGTTATTTGGTCAGAGAAGCTAAGATGTTTGTCAAAGATAAAGTCAAGATTTCGAGCAGAGTGGGAGGTGTCAAGTGAAGAGTTGTGTATTTTGGCAAGTTGGTATATACACGTACACTCAGATTTTTACCATCCTGTCACTATGCTAACACAGTATATACTCTTGCCCTTTGGCCATCTGTCTGTCCATTACAAGGTGTTATTGTACCAACAGCTAAACGCAAGATCACCAAATTACGCCCCACAATAGACCAAGGACTCTTGTTTTCTAATGCCAAAGATCTGGATGAAATTAGTATTCGAATGTCACCCCGATTGAGGGTGCCAAATGCAAATTCCATGTGGTAGATTAAGTGGGATACCCATTAACTTTTCAGCACTTGTTAGATGTATCGTATGACACCGCAATATTTACGACACTTTTTCGATGCTAGTACCGATGACAAATGTATATTGATGTTGCTGATTAGCTGCGGAAACTCATTAACGAGTATCCAGTACTGGTGTTGCCGACACATCGGAGTTACATGGACTTTCTACTTGTGACTTACATATTCTACCACTACGACCTTCCAATGCCCGTCATTGCTGCAGCCATGGGTTTGTTGTTGTTTTTTTACTTATTTACTGATGTTATTTTTTCCTGTGACTGCCGTTTTGCATCCTGATGCAGAAAACTATTGATAGTTAAATCACCCTGGCTGACGTTTATATCACTGGGCTAAATGTCAGTTTGTCGTAATGCTTTTGCCAGACTTTCAGACGGCAAAGGTATGAAAACTGTCTGTCAGTGTGTAAGATTAGTCTGATATTTATTGTTTAGATTTTAAGGGGATGAAGTTTGTCGGCTGGTTGCTGCGTAACTGTGGAGCGTTCTACATTCGCCGTTCGTTCGGCTCCGATCATCTCTACTGGGCCGTGTTTACCGAGTACATTCAGACACAGCTTCGTAATGGCGATGCTCCACTGCAGTTCTTCGTCGAAGGCACTCGAAGCCGAACCAACAAGTCCTACATTCCCAAGACAGGTCAGCGTGAGATCCATATACTTGTTGTATTTGGCGTGTGGCAGTATAGAAGCCTTGCCTAGTGTGTGCTGAAATGTTTCCAAAAGTCTCTCTCGGTGGCTTAGCAGTGTAACGTTCACAGTGCACGCTGTGTTTGGACAGTTTGTTGCACAGTCTAGATTCTATTCCTGGTCCAGTCAGATAATTCCCATGTACCACTAATTCTCGGTCTTGTCAGATTATTCCCTGCCTTGTCACTTAATTCCCATGTAATTCCCAGTATGGTCGGGATCATTAATGCACATGCTGATACTTATTTCCCATCCCACTGAAGGTAGGAAGCTGAGTTGGCCTGGCTGGCTGATTGCATATCAAGACGGGTATACCCGCAAATCGAAACGGTCACCCATCTCAGTACTAACCAAGCTCGACGTAGAGTAACTTGTTGGTATGCCCAGTGACATTACCACTGTACCACGTGTGTGTGTGTCTGTTTGTTACATTTTGACAGCTGTTTTACAGATGGAATCGGTTTTCTGTCAGTTTTTGCATCTGCTTATTCCGGCTAACACATTTTCAACTGAAAAACGGCTGTTAAGGTGGCATTGGTGATGCATTGATGTCAGAAAGAGACCTGCCCATGTGGCCGAGTGGTCAGCGCACTCCGCCGCCATGTGCATTAGACTGTGATGCTCAGCCCGGGTGATTCCGCCTACGAAAGAATTGTTTCTAATCATTCCTATGCACATGATGAACAGGTAGTTAATCCCGTGCAGGTAAGAGGGTTCTATGGTGTCGTGTATAAACTGTGGCCATTGTTGATGCCTTAATTAGCAGTGTCAAGCTGTCAGTCATGCTGACGTGAGAGCCTAGAGGGGGCACGCTTAGAAATACCTGACAAGCTGCTCACGCCTACTCAACCCTTCCTCCACCATACACAACACTCACATACACTGCACACACCTACCAATTCCCCTCCACTCCCTGGGTCGGCGCATTGGACCGATATAAATTTCTCAGCACTGTGGTCCAGAGTAGGCTGGACCCTTCCCGCAAGAACGAACGAACGATGTCAGAAAGGCTTTCGGTCAAATTTGCAATATTATTCTACATGAATCTCACCTTTCTGTTTGCAGCTCATGACTTTAAAGGATATATTATACTTTGATAGAATCCTGTATATAATTTCCGTGTATCTAGGGATGCTGTCTGCGGCACTGGAGTCGTATTTCAAAGCGGAACTTCCGGACACAATGCTGGTGCCTGTCAGCGTCAGCTACGACCGCATCGTGGAGGAGAGTTTGTATGCGTATGAACTGCTGGGCATTCCGAAGCCGAAAGAATCCACATCGGTAACTGACTGATGATGATAACAATGGGTTTATTTGCTGTCTGTGGACGATTGTGAAATTATCGACATATTGTATTTAGAATTTAATCCCGATTTAAATTCGATATGAAAATCCTGCTGGGAGGATTTAGCCAAAGGCAGTGGTTAAAGTATGCTTTTTGGGGCCCAGGAACTGTCTTAGAATATGGGGCTTTCCTGCTTTTTCCGGGGTTCCAGTGCTACATGCCAGCCCCGAGTGGAGTTACCTTTGACACGGACTGCTTCTTGCAGTCTATACGCACACCGTGTCCTAGAAGCTAATGCCACGTTGATCAGTACGTTCTACTACTACTACACACTGTGGCATATGTACACTGCAAACAATGTGAAAACTGCAATATATTAGCTGCAAGAAACAGATCATCACATGGTACAACTTACATGTTGCATGTGTCTGGGGTCCTGGAACGTGCGTTCTGGTTTAATTTTACTTATTTAGGGACCCTGGAATGCCAGTGGGACAAATTTGGGGGCCTCAGAACGGCATTCCAGTGCATTTCGACTTACTTTAACCAAAAGAGATAAAAACGATTGGCCAACGACAACGTGGCCATCGAAACGCTTTTTCTTGGGTAGTTGGAAACTGTACGTTCCACCAGTTTCCATCCTGCCTTTGAGGCATTGCTTCTGATTTTAAGTTTTAATTTTGTGTCTAGTACTAGTCATCATGGTAGTTGCGGTGGTCTTTATTTAAACGAAACGTTGTTGACCAGCTCAACCTCCATGAACAAGTAAACATATAACATTGACAATGTTAAACACATAAAAATAACAGACAAACAAACGTGCATACAAACAAACAAGCCCGTAAAATGACTCAGCACCAGTCTGAGATAGCATTCTCGTAACAAAGGAATTTTTATGAAGCACTGTTCTAACTAATGGCACAGCTGAACTGTTTATTCTGTTAAACAAATTATAAGTACATTCAGACATCGGCACTTACAAATGATGTATTCAGGTAAACTGTTCCTGTACAGATGCAGTAATCTACAATAAACACAGCGTAATCATTTTTCCATTATTGGATTTACTTGATGTGAATAGCATTTAGCAATCGCCATTTACACAGAAAAACCCAATAAAACCCAGCACTCAGTAATGCCCAATACATCCACCAGGTTGGACTTTTTGAAAAAAAACCTGGATTTTCTAAAACCCTGAGTTCGTGGTTGAAGTTCGCAATCACAGTATGACAATATGTCCTTATTCGGCCATGGATAGACATAACAAAGCGAGCTGAGCTGATCAGGGCTAAAAGGTAGACCTGAATTTGAAACTGTAAATAAGGTAACAGCCAGCTAGGTGGTTGCTGGTCAAGTCCTCGGTGATAAAATGGACGGCATGATCTTTTGTGACGGCTTTCTTGTTTATTTTTTTCTACATGTTATTAACAGAAAGAGCCCCGTTTTGTTTCAGAAACTGTTGCAAGCTCGTGGAATCCTGGAGGACGATTTCGGATGTGTTCACATCCATATCAGCGACCCGATCTCGATTCGACAATTTGCCAACGGAAGAATCGATCGAGTGCTTCATGCTTTAGAACCAAGGTAAGCTACCTATGTGCTGTTTGTAGACTTTTAACACCACTGTTACTATTAATGGTTGTTACACAGAGTTCGTGTTGTAGATGGTCTGGGTTTCTCAAGATGGAAGCTTTCAGTGTAGCACAGGAGTTTCCCATGCCCAATACCATGTTCACATTTAGCCAACAGGATCAAAGCACTGATTGGCGTAGCCCCAACAGAACCTTGCCTCCATGAAAAAAATTCGCCCTTGAAGTTAGGTCATCTGTTGTTTTCAAGTGCACTAAAACATGGATGAAATTGTACAAGATCCAGATTAGCTCGTGGTCGTCTACGTTAGCGGCAATGTTTAGACCACCACTGCATTGGCCAAATGACAAGGACTGCGGTCGTCCATATATGCGGACTGCCACCAAGATTGGAGATTGTTCGTTCTTTGTTGCTGACCCACTGGCCTGGAACTCACTTCCCAGTGACATTCGATGAACACCAGAAACTATCTCGATCAAACGTCATCTCAAGACATACTTTTTAAAACCAATATTTTAATGTACAGGCCTAATATTTCTCGTGTGTTTTTATTGTTAATGTTTTTATAGACAATGTAATACACTATTGGACAGTTTCAGTAGGCCTATCTGTAATTAGCATACACTAATTGCCTTCATGTAATGTAATATAGTGTAGTGTAATGTAATGCATGCAGTTGAGTCTGGTTGTAGGTACATAAACAGTTTGAACAAGGCCGAGACGCGGCTGATCCACGACCTGTCATTCGAGGTGGTTGGACGTCAACAGCGTCACATGGTCATCACACCGTGGTCTCTCATCGCCACAATTTTTATGCAGAGTCGAGACGGAATTTCCGTCAAGCAGCTGATCGGGGAATGCGATTGGCTGAAACGGCAGGCACAGAACTTTGGTGCCTATGTTGACTGGCCGGGTAATTACCGTCATCATCAGCATTTCATATGCACAAAGTGGAACAGTGCAGTGTAATCTGTACCAGACAATATAAAACACTACAAGGTAATTTGGCAAGAGGCTGCATTACAGTCTAGTCACCCATTGCAGCGGATAATGCATTTGTCTGCTGCATGCACTGGGCAGGTACATTTGCCTACGGTAGGTTCATTACAATGGGCTGATACATGTCTGTGTATTTGTTAGTAGGCACGTTCGCTTGCGGCAGGTGCATTATAATGGGATAACACGTCTGTATATCACACACTCGCACGGTAGTGCGAGAGTGTTGTAAGGACGACGATCAATGTCAATAGGAAAGGCCAAAATTTGACCCCCCACCACACCTAAACCCCTTAACCGATCGTCACCAAAATTTACCTACGTGATTACGTCGTGGATATCTACCGTCACGCAAAAGTTCATCCACATCGCATAAGGGGTTTCATTTCTGCGCATGCGCGATTTCGCACATCAAATTGTTTACTCGACTATGGCGATGTGCTGATAAGTAATACCACCTTTTCTTTTTGATTTTTGCTGTTTTAGTTGTGCGACATAGCCACTGTTGTCCTTACAAGTCGTTTTAAACTGTTAAGTTTTTTTACATTAATTTGTTTGTAGGCACGTGCGCCTGGGTTAAATGCATTATAATGGGCCAGTACGCATCTGTATACTTTCTAATAGGCACATTCGTTTGTGGTATGTGCATTACATTAGGGTTGATACGTGTCCCTATATTTGTTTGTTTGTTTGTCTGTCTGTCTCTCCACTCGCAATCGAATTTCCTGTAATCTGCATGCTTTAGTTGCCAACACCAGGGCATCGAGGCTGTAAAATGCTCCAACAAAGTCATGCAGTTCTTGCCTGCTGTCATAATGGCCATAAAATGGTTGTTGTTTTTGAGTGCTATTATTATTTATTACCCATTCATTTATTAACTTTTTAGGTCGACTCTTCGACAGAGTCGACCTAATAAAGCCGGTCTCAAATGTCCTTTTTGTCTGCACGTAGGTACATTCGTCCGTCCACAGAAAGTTTCTTCAATTTTAATGAAATTTGGCATGTAGGTAGAGGTTGATGAGTGATGCATGACGGTATGCATTATGACCCAATGCAAGGTCAAGGTCACCAGCCCTTCAAAGTAGAAAATCTGGCTGTTTTCAAAAGCTATCTCCTCCGCCATTTACAATGGGAGCTGGCAACTGACCACAGATTCTTAAAATATTGCACAATATCTAAATTTGATCGGGCTGGATTTTTGATATTCGGCCTAGTTATTGTGTCACGTGACTTTGAAATTGGCACAAACGTCAGTTGCGATGAGTCGACCGTTATTCCCCATATGGGGCTAATTTTTTTGTTATTCTTATAAACGTACAGAGGTGCTGCTGTATGCATGCGTTTTCAGGTGACGCCGTCTCCGATTCCGTCATACGTCACAATTTATCTCTTCATCACAACATCTTGTCCGTGTCGTCGGACGACCTCGTAGAACTGAAACTGGTTCGACCGTCACATCTGTCGAGACCCTTACCCCGTGATGATCTGCTGGTGAACGCCGCGACTAACTTGATACTTGCGTCGTATCGCAATCAGCTGTCGCATGTGTTTGTCCGGGTTGCCATCGTTGCCATGGCGATCAACGGCTGTGCCGAGCAGGATTTGATGACCATGGGTGCGTGACTGTGCGTGTTTAGTTTTTGAAACATTTTGCAGCAAGGTGCACTGGGAGATGGCAGACTTTGCCCCCAGTACCGCCACCTGGCGATCTCGACCACAGAACATTGCGTGATGTTTAACTGGTGCCGTCGTCCGGTGAACTGGACAAAACATTCGGGTCATCTTCGATTTGTCCTGTTCCGTCCACCATTATATGAAAACATGACGTCATCCACAAAACTGGAAGTACATGACGTCTCACATTCATGTCAGAGGAGGACCAAGCAACGGCCACGTGAAACGTGTACAGAAACTTTGGTGAAATTTGATCGTGTGGTTTTTGAGATATGCAAGTGGACAGACCGGCAAACAGACAAACATGCTGACGACAATACTTCTCACTTCTAATGGGGGCAGAGTAATAATTGTAGCATAGTTCCTCTAGCCTACCCTAGTCAGCCCCCCAAACAGCATCTCGATCAGCTGAGCCGTTTTAGCAGGGAACGTCTGGATGTGTGATGCACGACGGACAGTCCACGCTGCATGTGACATCTGTAGCAATAGGCCGCATCTATGCAATGCGTGAGATGCTGCCTAAAAATCGTAATTAATTTTGATTATTTATGACTGAATGAGGTGGATGCGAACCGAATACTGTCTGAGCTTCTACCAGAGCTCTGGAGAAGACCTCCGGGTCGACCGCGCTCCACCTGGCTCAAAAACATCAACGGTGACCTGACCTTGTTTGACATGGAGCTGCTGGAGGCAAGAGATGCAGCTCAGAATCGACCTTTCTGGAGAATGCTGGCTTCGTATAGCGCTACACACCCATAGTGGTGCATGTCAATATTGGATCGGATTGTATGACGTTGCAGTGTGTTCTAACAGAAATTTGCCCACGTTGTGTTTTATGACAGGTGAGTTATACGACAGGTATGCATTCCTGGAGACCGTTCTTTCTCGAGACTTTGTGTTTCAGCCGCGACAGACTCGTCCGGTATGGTATCACCTTTGCTTTGTTTGCACCCCTTCCTTTCGTAACGGTGTGCCCTCTTACCAGGACTGTTTGCATACTGAGTCGGTCAGAGGCATCAGCTGCTAATTTACGTCGGTCGTATGCTAGCTTAATTGGGTCTGACAACCCTCACTGGCTCAATGCACCACAAAAGGGGATGAGCTACCTCGCAATGGACTTTAGTCTATGTGAAAATCTTCTTCGGGAGTCCAGGTGCGGATGAGGAAAGGATGCAACCAAACCACTGGGTAGGGTTATTGCTTTGTGTTCTTTTCAGAGCTTCAACAACAGCGGTTGTAGGCGGGAAGGAAAAAACTCCACTGCACTAATCCTAGAGGTTCTCTTTGAGAATAATTGGAGGTGAAGGACCCAAGGCAGGAACTGACTGATCCTGGAAAAACGACTGTTAAACAGAAGTAGCAGCAGCAGTAAAACTGATAATTCTGTACATCCTGCGAGAACTGCAGTGGCTTCTATGCATTGCTTTTGATTCATAGTCATTAATTTGCACTTATGAAATAATTTCATGTCACCCATACATCCACTGTTTCCCCCAGTTTAGGTTAGTAAAATAGAAACTGGTGCATCCTTATTTTGGGGGATGGGCAACAGCATTTTATAAGGCGTGGGTGTAAACAAAGGCTATACCGGCGGGCCAAAGGAAAGGAAGCGGCTATGTTAAATCGTGAACTTATCAAGATGCCATGACTGAATACCAGTAACCCGGTAGCACTATACAAGCCGGACATACGGAGTCTACACCTAAAAACTTTTGCTGGCTAAAGACAGTGTGGTCCAAGGTACGGTGGCTGTACACCTCTGCAGATAGGGCAGGGAGCCCCACAAGAAAGGCAGCAGGAACCGACCTCGTTATTATTCCTTAGACATGACTTTATTTAGTCATAAACCTGATGACAACAGCAGAAGAAGAAGGAGGAATTAGAATTGTTCCGTACGGTATTTTGATGCTGTTGTATGCAGGACTTTGAGCAGGCCGTCCTTTCGCTGAAACACTCCGGCGCTCTGACGGTGAATGCTGCCAACGAAGTTGTTATACGGAAGTCACTTAACAAGCACACGACTTTCTATAGTCAGATGTTTGAGCCATTCCTCCTTGCTTACTGGGTGAGCATCGGCTGCTAACCGCATTGGACGCTATAGACCGTAGACATTTGACCAAGTTCTAATCTGAATGTTGTTGGATTCTTACAATTTCTGATAATCTGAAATCTGTCAGATTTACAGACTCATTTACAGATTCGGCATTTGTTTTGTTCATCGTAATCTGACGTCAGCCATGAACAAGTCAACACATACACATTGAATAGCTATTTATTCATGTCTTTATAGACTAAACGCCTAATCGGACCGGAACTTTTTGTCGTATTCTTTTTTAATATATAGGGATATGAGTAGATTACTATTCATTGTTTACTTTTGTGAACAGTGATGGAAATCCGCATCCGACTGATTTGAAAATCAAAATCCGACAGAAGCGGATTTTAGCCGGCATCTTCCCATCCCTACCAACCAGTGTGCTAATCAAGACAAGGCTACCATCTTGTTTGATGCAGTAACGTCGGTAGTTTGAGTGTGTTGCATAAAAGTTACTATTGAAGAGTTTATAATGTTTAAAACAGTGGCATAATGGTTAGCTCTTGTAAATTTATTGGTGGCAGTTAGATTGTTCGTGGAGATGTATGTTGTAATCAGTTAAAGACGGGGTTGAAAGGCAATTTTTGTATTTGGCAGTATAAAGGAGACTACTGAATATAGGCACTACTATAATTAGTAAGTGATTGATTTTGAGCAAACTCAAAAATGACTTTTATTGTTTTGTAAATTGCCCAGTTATTCAATAGTTATTTTTTGTGCTAAAGCTGACTTTTGGAAACGAGTCCTTTGCAATCATTGCAACATTCGTCGTTTGTTGGAAACAGGTGCAATGATATGATAACTTAGAATTGCATCCAAACACAATGCACCTTTTAATCTGCAAAACAACACTTTGTTTTGTTTGTTTACAGTGAAGTGTGATGTATAATCTGACTTCAAGTATTGCCAAGCTGGTTCTCGGCAGTTTCGATTGTACTACTTTTCGGCATCAAAATCATCATTCAAATGAGCACAAATATTTTTCTTTATAGCTTTCTTAGAATCGCCGAGGCATAAATGTATCTCTTGATTTGATTTGTTTTCAAAGGTGGAAAGTTGTTCAACCCTGTCTTTAAATGAACGAATACACATGCATCTTTATGGCAACAAGCTCAAAACTACAGAAGCGGTAAGAGACACAGATTGCAGAGGACACACGTGTTTGTTTGGGAACAGGAAGAGCATATGGCCTTTAAAAACTGGGATGCAAAACCTTGAGCAATATCTTTCATGATGTCAAAACGCTGTAGTTATTAGGTCATGTTTCATTCACTAGGTGGCGTGCCAGCACCTGCTGTCACTACCATTGGACGTTCATGGCCGAGCGTTGCCAAAGAGGCTGAAGCACCTCTCACAAGATATACAACAGCTTGCCATATGCCTGCTGGAGGAGAATGCCGTGAGACATTATGAGATCCTGTCGATGGACCTCATTGGTAACGCTCTGGCTATGCTTGCCGATCTCGAGACACTCTACAAAGACAAACGGTAGGTTATCATCGTTCGATGTTATACGATTTTTGTATACACTTGGATGAAACGAGTTGCTTTCCATGGTGCGTTACTCCCTCCTCTCCAATAGACAGCATCTGAGCTCTGGTGCTTGTCTGGAGGATAAGAGGGAAGATAATCAGAACTGCTCTGTGCTGTGTTGTGTACGACAGTTGTGCAGAATGATGCGCACACATGTGAGCAATTCTTATATTTTTGCATATTAATTACCCGCGTGGAGCTAGCTCTGTGCGGGTAATAGCCATGATCGCGTGTCTATGTGTCACACGCCGGTATTGTATCAAAACGGTTAAACGTAGGGTCACACAAACAACACCACGTGATAGCCCAGGGAGTCTAGTTTTTGACGCCAAAATCGTTGGTGGACAACCCCTCTTCACCCTGAAATTTGCGTTCAAAGTGACCCACCCCCCTTTCAAACAGCACAGTTTCGACCAATATTAGCTCATAGCGCCTCAACCGTAAGAGCTAGCAAAAAAAGTTGAATTAGCACTAATAGACCACGCGCTTTCCAACGAGCCATAGATGAACTGTGTACGTTACCCTAACTCCCCCAAAGGGTGGCACAAAACGCGATTTCGCTATTTTTTCAGTAAATTTCAACTTCCGTTGAAAAAAAGTCTGCTACAAAGTTTCTTTGTGTGAAAATGTCCAGCGGCAAAGTTGTAGCTACATCATTCCTCTATCTAACGGTCCATAGATGGATTGCAGGCGATGTCCCCATCGATGAAAAATTTGCACTCAAAGTGACCCACCCCCGTCAGAAAACGCTGATTTTGACAGATTTCGCTTAATAGTGCCGCAGCCGTGAGAGCTAGCGAGAATTGCAATTAACGCTAATAGGAAATCGACAATGCGCTTTCCATCAAGCCATAGATGAACCC
>Ga0209780_1000833_pt1 | contig 18405 bp, 10 predicted proteins | sample WorMetexBAHAMAS2_FD_187384 | JGI IMG/M metagenome (GOLD analysis project Ga0209780, IMG submission 187384) | Marine gutless worms symbiont microbial communities from Max Planck institute for Marine Microbiology, Germany - Inanidrilus exumae... | ecosystem: Host-associated > Annelida > Digestive...
TCTGGTTACACCCTACTGAGCGTGTTTTTATCAAGTAACTCCAAGCTACGGCGAGGAGATAGTGGGTTGATAGTTCCCGTGTACGCAAATATAGGCATGTCTATATTTGACTACAAAATTGCTATCTGCGGAACAACATAACTTGACGTCTGGTGCCTATGGCGTATTAACTCCATATTTCTCAGAAATAGGTCTGATGGTGTATGAAGAGGCCGAGCCAATGAAATTTTCGTATTCTGCGGAGACGCAAAATACTCCTACTGACGGTGAAATAGTTACAGGCGTAGCGCATATGAGGGATTCATCACTTCCAGCCACTGGGGGGATGAGCCGGAATGCATACGTTGCGAACATGCAAGACATAGTATCTAAGGTGGTTCCCAGAGATGGCGTAGGCGCAGGTAGAGCTAAAATAATAAGTAATTTGGGACAGGCTGGTTACCGTGTATTCTATAACCGACGTGAAATTCCTGAGGGTATGCTAAGTGTTTTAAGCAACCAAGTAACAACACACGTAGACCAGCAATTGATCGTAGACGAAGTTTTCGAGGCGCAACTCCGAGAGACCCTCGGCGAGGCACCGTTACAAATAGACCAGATGACAACCCTGCTATCTGAGCTATCGCCTGGAGAGATGGGAAGTTTGATTGTTAAAGGAACCGAGAACAGTATCTCCGCCTCAGATTATGAAGAAGTCATGCCTGTTTTAAGGCATGACAATGATGAATTTTCATTCATTACTCTGTCGCGTGAGCCGGAATCAGACAGTTTTGCGGCGAAGATACGCTCAACTGCCGATATAACTGCGGATAGTTCGCTCAAAGAAAAATTGAAAATTGATTTGGAACGCTACCTTGCCAACGAAAATGTTAGGATTGACGACACGCTTAAGTTTGAACTGATTCGGATTCAAAAACGTGGTTAAGCTCCTTGCCGTGATCAGAATCATGGTCGTCAGGCGGAAATAGCCGTACCACTTAAAACCCTTGAAACGCGGATTTTGCGGATTACGCAGATTACGCGGATTTAATAAAAACACATCAAAGTAAAAAGCGAAGCTGATAAGTGTTTTTAGGTTTTAAATCCGTGTAATCTGTGTCATCCGTAAAATCCGCGATTCAAGGGTTTTGTCATTCCACTATTCCACCGTCACCGACTTAGCCAAATTTCTAGGCTGATCAACATCCGTCCCCTTAATCAATGCCACATGATAAGCCAATAACTGCAAAGGAATCGTATAAACCATCGGCGAAATAACCTCATCAACTTCCCCTAATTCAATCACTTGAATATAATCAGAGGATGGCATGACAGCGCGTTTATTCGCAAAAATAATCAATTGTCCACCTCTCGCGTGGACTTCCTGCAAATTCGATTTCAATTTCTCCTGTAAAGCATCATTCGGAGCGACAGCAATCACTGGCATTTCAGCGTCCACCAAAGCAAGTGGACCGTGTTTAAGTTCACCCGCCGGATAAGCCTCAGCATGAATGTAAGAAATTTCTTTCAACTTCAACGCCCCTTCCATTGCTATCGGATAGTGTATGCCACGACCCAAAAATAGAGCATGTCGCTTCTCGGCAAATTGTTCCGCCAACTGCTCGATTGAGGCATTCAATGCCAACACCTTTTCAACCTGTTTAGGCAAAGATAACATAGCGGTGACAATCTTGTTTTCAATTTCGGCACTCATACCGCGATGGCGACCAAGTATCGCTGTCAACATTAATAAACAAACTAATTGAGTCGTAAAAGCTTTAGTCGAAGCGACACCAATTTCAGGTCCTGCATGTGTCATTAAAACTAAATCCGAAGCACGTACTAATGAACTTTCTGGCACATTACAAATAGCCAAACTAGGGCCAAAACCTAACTGCTTCGTCTCCTCCAAAGCGGCAAGCGTGTCAGCTGTTTCGCCAGACTGAGACAAAGTCACAACCAAAGCTTTTGGATTAGCCAAAGCTTGCCGATAGCGAAATTCACTGGCAATTTCAACCACACAGGGCAACTTTGCCAGCGTTTCAATCCAGTAACGAGCCACCATGCCGGCATGATAACTGGTACCACAGGCGACAATATGTACAGCTTCAATCTTTTTAAACAAAGCCTGTGCCTTGGGACCAAAAGCTGCTTCGAGTACACGCCCATTATGAATACGCCCTTCTAGCGTTTCTATGGTAGCTTGAGACTGCTCGAAAATTTCCTTATGCATATAATGGCGGTATTCACCGCGCTCAATCGCATCAGCTTGTAATTGGCTCAAATGTTCAGGACGTGTTACGGGATTACCTGATAAGTCGCTGATACTAAATTGATCCGGTTGAAGATCAACAATATCACCATCTTCTAGAAAAATAACCCGTTGGGTGACCGAAATCAAAGCGGCTACGTCGGAAGCAATAAAATATTCGCCAACACCGAGTCCAATCACCAAGGGGCTGCCGCGCCGTGCTGCTAAAACATGTCCAGGCATAAGGGGGCTGATGAGTGCTATCGCATAAGTACCTTCAATCATTTGCAAGCTTGCTGAAAACGCGGCATATAAATCTTTGCCTTGATTGAGATGAAAATGAATTTGATGAGCTATCACTTCGGTATCGGTGTCTGAACTGAATTCATAGGCGTTTTGTTCTAACTGTTCGCGTAACAGCTGATGGTTTTCAATAATGCCATTATGTACAATCGCAATCGTATTTTTGGAAAAATGAGGATGGGCATTTTCTTCAGTGGGCTTGCCATGTGTTGCCCAGCGCGTATGAGCAATACCAATCTGAGAAGATAAAGTGCTATCATTTAATTTAGCCTCTAATTCAGCAACTTTACCGGTTACGCGCTGGCGTTCTAATTGATTGGTTGACTTATTAATAGTAGCCACGCCTGCTGAATCGTAGCCACGATATTCGAGGCGTTTTAAACCTTCAATGAGAATAGGTACGACATCGCGTTTTGCTATTGCACCGATGATACCACACATATTGTTGATCCTTTTGCTTATTAATTCTCAGCTATTTTACATAAGTACTGAAGCGCAAATTATCTAGTATTTTGAACTGTGATTTTTGTGATTAATGTGATTAATGTGAGGTGATTTTCTAATAAAAATCATACAAATCACATCAATCACAGTTCAAAACATATAAATGAAAAAGCATCATAACTTATGCTTCGGTACATAGCACCGAATTTTAAACGTTTGCTGGCAAAGTAAAATAAAAAGTACTCCCCTTTCCAACTTTACTCTCTACTCCCACTCGTCCTCCGCTTTTTTCAACTATCCGTTGCACAATGGACAAACCAAGTCCATGTCCCTCAACGCGCGACTTACCGATACGACTAAAAGGTACAAACAGACGACTTTGTTGCTCAGGCGTGAGTCCTTGTCCATTATCATGTACCCAAAAACGAAGGTAACCATTTGCATCAGGAGATGCGCCCAATTTCAAAAGTGGTGGATAGCCGCCATATTTTAAACCATTACTAATATAATTAGTCCAAACTTCTTCAATCCAAGGAGCATAGCCTCGCGCTATCAACCAATTAGAGGGCATGATAATATTGGCCTCATATTGTCGCATCATATAACTCAAACGCTGTTGCACATGACTCACGATTTCGCCCATATTCAACGGTTCCATAGGCACTTCGAGGTGGCGTGAACTCGCTAGTAATAGCAGAGCATCAATGATATTGACCATTTTGCTGCTGGCTTTTTTAACATTTTGTAAAACTTCCAACACTTCCGATTCTAATTCAGGGCTAAAATCTTCCAGAATGTAATCCAGATAACCATTAATTGAATTTAAGGGATTTTTAAGATCGTGGGCGACAGTATGACCAAAGGCTTCCAATTCATCATTTTGTTGCTGTAGTTCAAGATTTTTATTTTCTAATTGTTTTTGTAACTTTCTTAAGTTCAAATGCGTGTTAATGCGAGCTAAAACTTCTTCTTGTTGAACTGGTTTAGCAATATAATCAACCGCCCCCAGTTCAAAACCTTTTACCTTGTCTACAGTTTCTGAACGGGCGGTCATAAAAATCACAGGAATCTCACGAGTTTCTTCATTAACTTTCAAGCGACGGCAGGTTTCAAAGCCATCCATTTTTGGCATCATAACGTCGAGCAAAATGATGTCTGGTTGGACGCGAACCACCCTGATGAGTGCCTCATAACCATTTTGAGCCACCAGCACTTTAAAATTGAGAGAACGTAAGTAGGTAAAAAGCATTTTTAAATTAGTCGGCTTATCATCTACAATAAGTAACGTACCTTGGTAAGAATGACTCATATTTACCCGGATTTATTTAGATAATATTTAATACGTTCAGTAAGTTGCGTAATATCAAAACTATCAGCTAAGCGTCTAAATTCAGCAATAATAGGTGCGAATTGCTTATCCAATTTGTCAAGCTGTTCAACAATACCTTCCACATCACCCATCATAGCCAATTCATGTAGCGTTTTAAGAGTTTCTGCTGGAGGCTGATGAAGTGAGCGCGGGGTTTCAACCGTATTTTCTTGATTTGATTCATCGTAGCGCCATTCAAAATTTAAATGTACGCGCATTTTTTCCAATAAAGCTTCGTTTTTTAATGGTTTAGCGATAAACTCGTTACAACCAGCCTCCAAACTGGCTTGACGATGCCGCTTAAAGGCGCTGGCTGAAATGGCAATGATCGGCACATCTTTTATATTTGGAAGCTTACGTATTCCTCGCGTGGCATCAAGACCATCCATCACCGGCATAATGATGTCCATCAAAATGACATCCGGTAATATGGCTTGTGCTTTTTCAATGCCCTCCTGACCATTTTTCGCTTCGTACACTTGAAAACCCAAGGGGGATAATAGGTTGACTAACATCAAGCGATTCAGCTTACTGTCATCTACAATCAAAATTTTGCGCGTTTTTCCTTTCACTCCGATGATCTGTCGTTCTTGCGCTTGTTTGGGATGTGCCCACTCCTCCGCCTCGGGTAGTGTGATATCAAACCAGAACATGCTGCCCTTACCAAGGATACTCTTGACACTGAGTTTGCCCCCCATCATTTCTACAAATTTTTTGCTAATAGATAAACCCAGTCCAGTTCCTTCGATATGCTGTTGATCGCCAACCTGCCGGAAGGGTATAAAAATCGTTTCCAATTGTTCATCTGCAATTCCTGATCCAGTATCTATAATCTGAAAACGAATTTGTTTCTTATTTTTGGAAGGAGTGTACCCTACTTTAAAGGTTACTCCGCCTTTATGGGTAAACTTGACTGCGTTGCCAAGCAAATTGACGAGCACCTGACGCAATCGGGTTTCATCGCCTGTGACAGTCATGGGCAAGGGAGAGGTGGCAGTGTATGTAAAATAAATATGTTTTTGCATTGCGCGAATTTGAACGATGTCATTTATTACATTGATAAAGTCATGAAATTGAAACAATTGTTTATGCAATTCTATTTTTCTTGCTTCAATTTTGGACAGGTCCAAAATGTCATTAATCAAGCTCAGTAAATGTTCGCCAGATTGTGTAATGGTATGAACGGCATCTTGTTGTTGATGATTCAGGCTTTTATCGCGCTTGAGAATTTGGGCAAAGCCTAAAATGCCATTGAGCGGTGTTCTCAGCTCGTGGCTCATGTTCGCTAAAAAGTCACTTTTGGCTAGGTTAGCCGCTTCAGCCGCTTCTTTAGCCGCTTTTGCTTTTATAGCACCCCTCAAAATCGCTTGACTTCGTTTTTGCTGTGTAATGTCCTCCATCATACAAATAGTTTGTTCATCGTTCAAGCGATAAAGGGCGATGCTACACCATCGCTTATTCCCATTTTTGGCTTTATAATGCTGCTTTTTTGCCCTGTAATTATTATGTAGTAGAGCAGCGGAACTTAATTCTGCCAGGTTACTATTCTCTGGAGGCAGGATTTCGGATAAAGTCATTTGATGGAGTTGCTGATCAGTGTACCCTAGCATTTTCTGTAAACTGGGATTGTAGCTTATGAATTTCCCTTGGGGATTGAGGATGCTGATGCCTAAGGCGGATTTTTCGAAAAGAATGCGAAAACTGCGTTCACTTTCGGTAAGTGCTGCTTCTGCTTGTCGGTGCTGAGTGTTATCTTGGAAATAAATCACAATACTAGCATCTTTGTTCCGTTCTCCGATCAGGCTGGCGGAGAGTTGCATGATGACTTTGGAACCGTCTGGTTTGTTGGTGTTCAATTCTCCTTGCCAAGTACCATCATCCGGTAACTGGGAAAACATTTGTCGCAGCTCGGCTAAATTTCCAAACAAAGTTAATAAATTTTTGTTATGAACACTATTATTATGATAGCTCCACATTTTGGCAAAGGCGGGATTAGCATAGGTGATTGCGCCATGGATGTCGGTGATCATAATGCCATTGGGAGCGGATTCCATCGCATCGTTCCGTATGCGAAGAGCCTGTTGTGTGCGCTCATCTACCTTACGCTGGAGTGAGTTTGCTAATGTACGCCATTCATGCTTAGTCATCCCTCTCTCCAGAGTATCTGGCAGAGTTCGCAAAGTATTAGCCAGCACACCGTCTTTTTCACCGATGAGGGTGATATAATGATCAAACATTTGCGTCAGTAGTGTGCGAATCGGCTTCATCTGATGGTGGACAAGGAGTGCTATTATTATACTTAGCACGATGACTATACAGATACTAAAGAGAATTTGTCGATGAACGAATTGCGCCTCATCGGCATTAATTGCCTTGTAAGTGCCGACAGCCCCTAAGATGAAAAAGTGTTCTGGATTAAAGGGGGTGTAGTGAAGAGGCTGAAATGCCAATAGGCTTGTTTGTTCAACTGAACTGTGAATAGTGTCTTTAGTTTGTTTGTCAAAAGCCAAATTGATGTTAGGAAACTCGTCTTGAAGATTGGCACTGTTTCCGAATTCATAGGCAAAACGTTTACTTTTATTAGGATGAAACAGGAAATCTCCCTTGTGGTTGGCAATAAAGTAGTGAATATCAGGCGGGGTTTCTGTCAAGAATTGAGTGAGCGTTTCAAAATTAATCTTTATGATTAAGGCACCAAAGATTTGGTTTTCATTCGTTAATAGCGGCACTGCCGCTTGAATCACGGGAATAGGCGGGAAAACAATATGCCCTTCTTTACGGAGCAAGTTCGCATCAGAAAAGGAATATTGTCCCGCTTGTAATTTGAGGACTTGTTGGAAAAAGGCTTGGTTTTCCAATTGTTGCAAATTTTCCTCTGGCACGATGAATATTTTCTCAAAACGACGCTCCACTCGCATAATTTCGTCGCCTTGCTTGGCAATGATAGTCATTTGCTCGTAGGCAGGCTGTTGAGCCAGCATCGTGTGGAGCGTGGTTTTGAGACGCTGTTTCCAGGGGTGGGTATGTACAATGGCTTTTACAGCGGAATGTTCTGCTAAGAATATAAGATCTTGTTGTATTTTATACAACTTGTCTGATAGTAGTATTCGTTCTCGCAGCATGTGATTACGCACATTTCGCAGGGCTTGTTGCTGCAATAAAGGGCGGGTATCGCCTAGCCAAACGATACCCGTGATGCCGAGGCTGGCAATGACAAGCGTTAGCAAGGCTATTTTGATAGGAAGATTTATCAACATTTGATTTTCAATCCAGCCATTTTCCCAAATTTTTTAATGCTGAATGGCGAGTTAAATCGACATGCAAAGGCGTTATTGAGACCATTTTTTGATTAATAACATAAAAATCTGTACCTGGGCCGGCATCTTGTTCTGGTCCAGCGGGGCCTATCCAATAGACGGGATGACCATGCGGGTCGGTACTTTTAATCGCCGGCGCCGCGCGGTGACGGCTACCCAAACGGCAGGCTTGTATCCCTTTCAATTCATCCCAAGGACAATCAGGCACGTTGATATTTAAAATGCTATCAACGGGCAACTCATCAGTTTGTAAACGCGCCAAGAGGGTTTCTACCAAATGGGCGGCGGTTTGATAATGTTGGGGATTAAAACTGGCTAATGAAACCGCCATCGCTGGTAGGCCTAAAAAACGGCCCTCCATGGCAGCCGCAACGGTGCCAGAGTAGATGACATCATCGCCTAAATTCGCTCCGGCATTGATGCCTGATACGACAATATCAGGCAGCGTGTCAAGTAAACCGGTGATAGCTAAGTGTACACAATCGGTGGGTGTGCCATTAACGTAAAAAAAGCCATTATCAGCCCGTATGACGCGAAGGGGATATTCTAAAGTGAGAGAATTGCTGGCGCCGCTGCGATTGCGATCTGGGGCAACGACAGTGACATCGGCCATTTTTTGTAATGTTTCGACTAAACATAAAATGCCTGGGGCTTGGTAGCCATCGTCGTTACTGACTAAAATTTTCATGATAATTTATAATACCAATTCTGAATTGAAACGCGATTTAAAAAATCCTATTTCTTAAAGAAATAGGATTTTTGGATTGCTGCTGATAACTGATTTTAGGCTTGTATCACATCCCGTCCGTCTTTCAAAGCCTCAGTCCAACTATTAATAAGGCTGGCACATTTGCGGAGATATTTACCATAATTTTCACTCCAGTCTTCTAAGCCTTGCATGAGATTATCGTTGGCTGGATCACCTACCATCAGTCTGACTTTTGTTAACACTTGTTGTAACAATACGATATCTAAGGCATCCCATGCGTTATTCATGTTTAGCTCTTCTAAATTGTCCAAGCAACGTTTTAAGGAGTCAGCAGCCCGTAGGGAAAACATCGCATTTTTAAACTTGAGCAGTGCGTCTAATTCCTCTATTGACATGATTTGTTGTTCATCTAGCTTAAGTTCAGCTCGTTCTAAGGTGGATCTGGGTTCTAAAGTCAATTCTATAATGGAGGCGCGATCTAAAACTCGGGGCGACAAGGATAAGGTTGTATGATCATTATTGACAGTGGCAACAAAACGGAGGGCTGGGGAGACCAACACTTTGCTAGCGGCGCTTGTCACGCCACGGATACTTTTGCCGCCTAGTTCAATGATACGCAGTTTGTCTTGATCGTCAGGATATTGTGAACGTACCAAAATATCACCAAACCAATATTCGGGTTGACTGAGGTTAAATTCTTCAAAAATCACCATGTAGGTGCGTTTGTCATTTTTTCGCCAGGCTGCATCCGCTTTAGATAAAAACTTTGTAAAATCAGTAGGTTCAAATTCATTACTGATAGGATTAACATAGCCTAATAAATCTTCGCGACTACGCCATGTAGAACCCACTGGGACAATCAGTTTGCGTTCTGGATCGTCAATCAAGTCAATCGCTAATGTGCTTTTACCCACCCCTGGATGGCCTGTGATAATGAGAATATTTCTAGTCAGCGAAACGGCCATCACAGCATCTAAAACTTCTTTGCTATAACTCTTTTTTATTTTTTCTTTAGCACTTTCTTTTTCCAAGAGTGGATAAATTGTTACCCCATTTTTCGCTGGTTTAGCTGGTGTTGCCACAGATTGTGTGGTTTTTTTAACGTCCAAGTTTTTTAGACCATCAACAAAGGGGCTTCTTGTAAGAATAGAAGATGTGGTTCTATGGGTAGTACGCACAAGATTTTGTTCTATCCGCTGTGCATTTTCCCGAGCAAGCTCAAACCATTCATGCAAATGGGCATGGAAATGTTCAAATCGCTCGACATCTTTGGGGTTATGCCAATTAGGGTGAGGGCTGCGGGCTTGCTCTGCGGCTTTTTCAAACATGTTTTCCACCGCGACGCGATTGACTTCTTTGAGATAAACCCCACCTATGATACTTTTATAGTACACAGTTAAGATATAGGGTTGCTGAAAGCGCGTCCATCCATCTTGATAGGGTTCTATTTTCCATAATGTTTTAAATTCATTAATTTTTTGCGGAGAAACGCTACGCACACGATAGGCACCAAAAACATAATCTTTGGGTCTGGTATTGATGTCACTGATGCCACGGGGTTCTTGAAAACGTTTACCCCAAAACAGTAGAATTTGATTATTCAAGGCTTCAGGATACGGCTCAAGCAGCCAGCCTATGCCTAAATCATCGATCAGGCAATAGGGATTACCTTCTTCAAAAATATGGATGTGGTAGCAACGTGGATCGCCTTGTTGACAGTAGTCGGTACGAAATTGTTGTTTTGCCGAACAATTCCAAGTTTCTGCATTTTTACAAATGCTCCCATCCCAGCCTCGACGGTGAGAGTTAATCGTGCAACCTAAAGCGTTGCCGATAGTAATAAAACTCATAATATAGTAGCTCCTTAAGTGGGTGACAAAAGACTAGACGTTAAGGCGTGTTTGTTGATAGTGTTGGCAAGCAAGCCAAACTCAATGAGTGCTTTAAGCTTATCAAAAAACTGATAGGGATTGTGAAAGATCAGTATTTTAAATGTTGCCTAATCAATATCATTCAATCTTTAATGTTAGGCATCAAAGTGATGACAGATGTTAGGATTGTAAGACTTACCCAAGCGACTAGTGAGGGAACAGAATTCAGTTATCAGTCATAAATTTATTTTATAATTGAACTGATAGTTGATAAAACCGAGTTCTCTTAACAAAGGCGATGAAATATATAAACGATTATTAATCAATAGATTAAATTTTTATATATTTAATTTGCTTGATTAATTAGCATTTACTAATATATACTATTTTTCGTCTTTCTATAGGGGACTCATTTATTTAATTCACTCGTGATAGGAGATAAATTGTTTTGAAAAATCTTATTAAGATCAGTGCTTTTATTGGAATATTATCGTGCATGGGTTTTGCACAGGCGGTTGAAGAGTCGGCACCGGCGGCTGATAGCTCTGCACCTGCGGCTGATAGCTCTGCACCTGCGGCTGATGGCTCTGCACCAGCGACCAAGTTCGAGTTATTCTCGGATGCTTGGATGAAAGCTTTTATGGAAGAATGGAATAAAGAAACAGAGGCGCTCGTCGATAAACTTGCCAAGCTTGATAATCCTTTTACTGCTAACATTGCCTATGGTTTTTATGGTGAGGATAAACCGAAAGGCGTTTTGATTGTCGAAAAAGGCAAGGCTACGGGTGCGGGTAGCTATAATGATGAAACCCTGAAATGGGATTTGCGCGCAAAACCAGGGAGCTGGGAAAAATGGCTCAAGGCGGGCAAGATAGGCAAACTGGATATGGCAAAACCCGCGAGATGGGGTGGTCTAGGGTTTGAGAAAGGCAACTATAGTGCCATGATGAAAGACCCAAGCATGATGGGGCCTTTTCTGAAAAGTTTTGAGGTTATGAGTCGTGTCCCAACTAAATGGTAGTGATAGCTGCTAAAACCTATCTGAAAACCAGACCTTAATAAGCCCAGCTTTTTTGAAAGAAAAAGCTGGGTTTCTTTTCTAGTACTGAATGTCGTAAACATTGTCAATGTTAAAATTTTGAGTTGATTAACTGATGTTACGCGCTCAGCTTCTGCAACTCAGCAGCATCGGAGCCGGGGCTTAAGCCCCGCAAATTCCACATTCTTGTGACCCATCTGTCATTGGTAGAAGTTTTTTGAAAACTTTTGCCAATGACGTCAATCCCAAAACCCAGGAACCGGGGCTTCAGCCCCGGCAATTGTAGGGCTAAAGCCCTACTTCCTATCTAGGTAGCGTCAGTTATCATATTTTAGAAGAGCTGTGCGTAACATCAGTGATTAAGAGAGATTATTTGTACCTTTGGCGTATAACCAACTTTTTTTGTACATAACAAAAGCATGTTAAAACAATTAATTAAAATAGCTGCTGTGGCTGGAATTATCTCCAGCATGGGCACGGTTGCAGCAGATACTTATTATGAAGTGCGTGCTCACGATCTCAGCCCTCCCGTCACTTTAAGTGGTACTGTGATACCTGAAAAACAGATCACTTTATCCGCCCAATTACCCGGACGAGTGAAGACTATTGCTGGTGAAGAAGGTGATCAATTTGCCGAAAAGACCGTGTTAGTAGCATTAGACGATAGAGAATTGTTGGCGAAACGGCGTTCGGCAGTCGCCGCGTGGCGGAGAGCGGATGCCGCGCTGCGTAATGCGGGTATGCAATATTCGCGTGAATTGTGGTCGCCTGATTCACCTGGCAAAGCACCAGGCGGTATGGGGCTTCCGCATCTCTTTGACCAAATTATTACTAAACCTCTGAGTGATTTTATCGGACAAAGCGACGAAGGGCTTGATCGTCGTGCTCAACTGCATAATTATGGCTCCAAGATTGAACAGGCACGAAGTGCATTAATGCAGGCAGAATCTCAAATTGAGCAAATTGACTCCAAAATACGAGATGCTCGGGGTATCGCACCGTTTGAAGGGGTTATCATTAAAAAAATGGTAGAAGTGGGTGACACCGTGCAACCTGGTCAAGCTTTGTTGCAGTTTGCTGACACCAGGCGTTTGCAAATTGAAGTAGATGTACCAGCCCGTTTAGTGCGCGGATTAAAAGTTGACAAACGAGTTGCTGCCAAATTGGATGTGCTTGACAATCGCGTGATTGTGACAGTGGCACAAATCTTCCCCATTGCTGATCCGCAGCGTCACACGGTTAAAGTTAAGTTTGACTTATCTATAGATAGAGAAAGTGAAGACGGTCGATATGTCGGTCCAGGGCAATATGCCCAAGTAGATGTACCAGACGTAAAAGCTGGTAAACAAGAACTACTCTTAATTCCCAAGACGGCGGTAATTCAGCGTGGTAGTTTGCCGGGGGTTTGCGTGTTAAAGGATGATAATAAATATGAATTGCGCCGGGTACGGCTTGGACGCGCAATTAACCCGGCACTCATCCCTGAACTCGATTCCAGTATTGGTGATTACGTGAGTGTTCTTAGCGGCTTGAAGCAAGGCGATCACGTTGTGGTTAGCCAGAGTTCAAGAAAATCCCCCTGTTAGCAATACCCCCCCCGCCCCCCGCACTCATTATTTACTTTTCACTTGTAACCAACATAAATCCACATGACTGATCAATATACTGAGCCACCTTTAGGTTTGGCGGGGAAGATGGCGAACAGTTTTATTCATTCGCCCCTATCGCCATTATTCTTCTTCGCCATGTTATTTATGGGCATCATGGGCATCATCTTTACGCCCCGTCAAGAAGATCCACAAATTTCTGTGCCCATGGTAGATATTTTTATTCAATATCCCGGGGCTTCCGTACAACAAGTCACCAGTTTAGCCATTGAACCGCTGCAACGCATTATGAGTGAAATCCCTGATGTCAAACATGTATATTCGGCATCGGAACGGGGACAAGGCATGGTGACTGTCCAGTTTGAAGTAGGCGAACAATTAGAAAATTCCATTTTTAAAGTTTACGACAAATTACAGTCCAATATGGATAAAATCCCGCCCGGCGTTAGACAGCCTTTGGTCAAACCGAAAGGGATTGACGATGTACCAGTCGTAACTTTAACTTTATGGTCTGATAATTTGGATGATGGCGCTTTACGCACATTATCTTTTGAAGTAATGCAAAGTCTCAAGGCTATTCCTAATACCGGACAAAGTTTTGTAGTAGGCGGACGCGCTGAACAGGTGCTTGTTGAAGTAAAACCAGCAGATTTATCGGGCTTTGGTATTAGTATCGGACAAGTAGCTCAAACTATACAAACTGCCAATAATGAGACTCAGGCAGGCATTATGGAATCCGGCAATACGCATTTTACGGTGTACACCGGTAAATTTTTAAGTAATGCCGAAGATGTCAAAAATTTGGTCGTCGGCACCTTTGAAGGTGCGCCTGTCTATGTACGTGACGTAGCGAATGTCACAAAAGGGCCAGAAACCGAGCCTTATCAAATGGTAAATTATTATTCTGGTCATGCTTATGCACAACACGACTCCTTCTGGCTGGCTCAAGACGTCACAATGCCAGAAGTAAACGGCGCCCCCGCCGTTACCATTGCAGTCTCAAAAAAAATTGGCAGCAATGGAGTTGATGTTGCCAAGGCGATTTTGGCACACGTCGACACCCTCCGAAAAAACAGCGTAATTCCAGCCAATGTCCACGTAGAAGTGACCCGCAATTACGGGCAAACCGCCAATGATAAAGTTAATGGCTTAATTAAAAAATTATTTATAGCCACGGGAGCGGTGACCCTATTAGTCTTATTCTCATTAGGCTGGCGTCCCTCTGTTGTCGTAACTTTGGTGATTCCGGTAGTTATTTTACTCACCGTATTTTCGGCATGGGTTTTAGGATATACCATTGATCGCGTGAGTTTATTCGCCTTAATTTTTTCCATCGGAATTCTAGTCGATGATGCCATTGTCGTTATAGAAAATATTTATCGCCGCTGGCTGCTTCAAGGTGAAACTGACACAATGACGGCGGTTGATGCCGTGCGCGAAGTCGGCAATCCCACTATTTTAGCTACATTTACGGTAGTCGCTGCCTTACTACCCATGGGATTTGTATCGGGCATGATGGGACCTTACATGGAGCCTATTCCAGCTTTAGGCTCAGTGGCGATGATATTTTCACTATTTGCCGCCTTTGTTTTCACGCCCTGGCTAGCTATGCGCTTTAAACCTTCACTAGCCGCACTACAAAAAGCCGAACTCAAAGAGCATAAAACCAATGAAAGAGTAGAATGGCTATTTCGCAAAATTCTACCGCCCTTATTTACCAGTCGTATCCTTGGCTGGATATTTTTACTAAGCCTGATTTTTGCATTTTTCGCGGCTTGTTCCATGTTTTACTTTAGAACAGTGGAAGTCAAAATGTTGCCGCTGGATAAAAAGCCAGAATTCAATGTTTTTATAGATATGCCCGAAGGCACGGCTTTGCCGGTGACGGCTAATTTGACTTATCAACTGGTCGAAAAATTGCGCGATCCGGAAAAATTTCCCGAAGTAATCGCCTTACAATCCTATGTAGGTACTTCACAACCTTTTGATTTTAATGGAATGGTGCGTCATTACTATTTACGTAATAGACCATGGCACGCGGATATTCATGTACAACTTGAAAATAAAGACTGTGGCATGAATCTGAAATGTTACCTTGAAGAACATCGTAGCAGCCATGAAATTGCCATTGCCGTTCGAAAAGAACTAAACAATCTGCTGAAAGAGATTAACAGTCCCGCCAAAATAACTGTGGTAGAAATGCCCCCTGGTCCACCGGTATTACAATCTATCGTTGCAGAAGTTTACGGTCCAGATGACGAGACTCGCCTAGAAGTTGCCAAAAAAATGACGGCCATATTTGAACAGGCGGAAATTTTAGACGATGTAGATAATTACATACCCGAGCCGCATAAAATTTGGCACTTTGAAGTGGATACCGAAAAGGCGGTACGGCGTGGTATATCTGTCGACACCATCAACCAAAATTTAATGATGGCATTAGGTGGCTTTAAACTGGGTGACATCAAACAAGGTAAAGTGCTTGAACCGACTCATATTGTGATTCAAGTTCCGTTGAAGGATAGGTCACAATTAAGCAGTTTATATGATTTACCGATTCCGACTCAAACGGGTAGTATCGTCCCTCTCGCCGAATTAGGCGAATTCGTTGAAGCGGAACAAGATCGCATTTATTACCAAAAAGACTTGCGCCCGGTTGAATATGTAGTGGGTGATCCCGTTGGGCTTTACGATAAAGAAACGGATGAATACAGTCTGAGCGCACCGATTTATGGTATGCTCGAAATTGAAAGTCTACTAAAAGACTATGAAACACCCGATGGAATCAATCTGGTAGAATCGGGTTGTGTGGATTTCTTTGTGATTTCCTTCTGTGACCGATATTTGGGTCCACCCAAAGTATTAGGGCAATCCGGCTTTGAATGGACGGGAGAATGGACTGTCACCTACGAAACCTTCCGCGACATGGGGATGGCATTTGCAGTTGCCATGGTCTTAATTTACATGTTAGTAGTATGGCTATTTGGTAACTTTATCGTACCAGCCATCATTATGGTACCGATTCCACTCACTTTGTTGGGAATCATACCTGGTCATTGGCTGTTAGATGCAGAATTCACAGCCACCTCCATGATCGGCTGGATTGCGCTGGCAGGCATCATCGTGCGTAATTCCATCTTATTAGTAGACTATTCTATCCACGAAATCGGACAAGGTAGTTCCATACATGATGCCGTGATTTTAGCTTGTAAAACTCGTACTCGTCCCATCTTGATTACAGCCTTTGCTCTGGTAGCTGGCTCATTTGTGATTTTATTTGATCCAATTTTCCAAGGTATGGCGATTTCCTTACTGTTTGGCGTACTCATTTCCACTTTATTAACGCTGATAGTCATACCTTTGGGCTGTATCAGTGTTGGACCAAAAGCCCTGTGTGCTAACAACACGACTTTAGAAGAATATAAGGGTGAGGAAGAAGAGCAAGCTACAGTGCCAGCCAAACGGACGAAAAGCGTCGGATTTAGTGTGTTTAATATCATAAAAAAAGTCTTTTATCTAATTCGCGCTATCTTCGTCCTTATTTTCGGTGCATTTGGCAAATTGGGACAAAAAATTTCAGCAGAAATGCCTCCCACCACCACTAAGCCGCCAACAACGCCTACTGCTACTGTGAGTAGTAGTAGTGCTCCGCCGCCAACGAGTGCTGAAACGCCTAGTGATGAGCCATCAACACAACCAGTAACTTCAAGAACTTCAAGAAAGAAAACGACTTCTAGGCGTGATATTCAACTGAAAACTGATTTGGTGACACAATATAAACCAGATGACAAGGGGGATAAGTAATAAACGCGACTAAAAAAATCCTATTTCTTTAACTGACGCGATGTGCATTAATGGAGTCCAAAGCTTTAGCTTTGGACTCCATCATTTTATAACATTTTTTCTCATGTCATTCCCCCCCTCCCGCCATGAGCTAAAGCTCAGGACTCATAGGGCTCAAGTCCCCTAAAGGGGACTAACACATATAAGAAGTTTAGTCGGCTTTAGCCGACTTAGGCTTTTAGCCATGAGGTTTAGCTCATGGCGGTGGTGGGAACTAGGATGCGTAACATGCAAAAGTTTTTGCCTCGAAAAGGATAAAAATTCAAATGAAAACCCTCACCCTAGCACTACTGCTATTCTCAGCCACTGCCCAAGCATCTTTAAGAGATATCGCCTGGGATAGCCTCAAAGCCATCGCCATTGACACTGGCATTGATGTTATACAAGATTTATTTAAAGACAAAGTCACACCTCAACAAGTAGCGGCACTCGAACAGCGCGTTTATCAATTGGATACACAACTGGCTGAATATCAATCCAGCAACGAAGGCTTTGACACTATCGAGCAGATGATTGCTGGATTAAAAAACATCGTTAAGACGATAAATGCCAGATTATCTTCGGTTGAAGATAGAGTCAGTAAAGTAGAAACCGAACTGGCTACGTTAAGACAAACTCTACTCAATTATAAGCAGCCCGCTCCCTTGGATTTCAAAATAAACTACATTTACCGCCGCGCCGGCAAGGGCGCCTTTAAACCCTTAACCGAGGGAACGATTTTACAATCTGGCGATCATTACAAAATCATTTTTACGCCAGTTGAAGATTGTTACGTGTATATTTATCAAGTAGATTCTGCCAAGAAACTTGCTCGGCTATTTCCCATGGCAGCTTTTCGCAGGCTCATTCTCAATAATTTGAATCCAGTCGAGGGGGGCAAAACTTATTATTTGCCAGCCAAAGATAAGTCATTTGTCCTTGATGAACAAGTTGGTACTGAAACCATTTTCTTTATGGGCTCTCGGCAAGATGATTTAGTGTTAGAAAAACAATATCAAGCCTTGCAGTTGCGCCAACAGCAAAATAATCTGGCACGAGAGCAACAGGCGCAAGTACAATTGACTCGAAGTTTGCAACAGTCGAAGGGAGTGGCGAATATTGCCGAGGATGCGGCGGATAGCCAAGCAGTTTGGCAGGAGCGGGGAGAAAATTTTTCTGTTTCGCAGAAAATTTTAGCCGATTTATGTAATGGTTGTGTGAATGTGCTTCGATTTGAACATCGATAAGTAATCTTTTAATCCGCACTTCCCTTGTTCCCCCGCCCGGCATCAATGCCATTAAGACGTTCTTTTGTAGGGTGGGCAAAGTGTTTTTTTTGCCCACCGTCTTCGGGCTACAATCTACAATCTAAAAGCCCCGCGCAGCGGCGAAAATAATACTTTATTCTTTATGTGTTTGGGCTTATAATTTCACAATTCACCCGCTAATCCAAGTGCTTGATCGTACAATGGTTGCGATATCCTTTGATGGTTTGCTATAAGTTTATCCAATTCAGGTTTGACTTCTTTGACTAAACCTTGATCCTTTGCTTGAAGTAAGACACCGATTGTACCTATTGGTGACAAGCCCTGAGCTGTGGCTATTTTTCTGCCCTTATACTCATCAATTAAAATATCAGAGATATTATTTTCGATAGCCAATACTATGGCTTCGGATTCACCTATATCTAAATC
>Ga0209780_1000834_pt1 | contig 18404 bp, 10 predicted proteins | sample WorMetexBAHAMAS2_FD_187384 | JGI IMG/M metagenome (GOLD analysis project Ga0209780, IMG submission 187384) | Marine gutless worms symbiont microbial communities from Max Planck institute for Marine Microbiology, Germany - Inanidrilus exumae... | ecosystem: Host-associated > Annelida > Digestive...
ATAATCACCTGTGACAAATTTTTTGGTGATCGGTTGAGGGGTGTCGATTCTGTGGGGGGTCGAAAATTGCCCTTTCCCATTGACAAAGGCAGTGGCCGTTAACACAGGGCTGGCTCTATCCTGTGATTGTATTAGACTCGTCGTCGGACAGGAAGCCAATGCAACTGACAGCACGAGCGTAATATGGTCGCATTGTCGAGCTCCGGTGATGACGACAAAATATGCGTGTCAGGGTCACATTATCCCATTTTTTTTCTTTGGCTCGCCTAATGGACCTGTATCGTTTTGCTCGCTGGCGTCTGCTGTCTGTCGTCTGTCGGCATCGTCCGTCGTCGTTGTCTGTCGAGGTCTGTAAAGCGCCGTCCACACCAGCAACAATGTCGAAGCAACAGGCAACTTTGTTGCCTGTTGCTTCGACAATGTTGCCGTTTTGGACAACAATGTCGAAGCAACATTCGACATTGTAGCATTCGACAATGTTGCTTCGACATTGTTGCTGGTGTGGACGGGGCTTAACGCTGTTGGAGGGCGCGCAGTCCGGCCGCCCGGCGCATCGGAAGTCGGGCGGCCGACACTGCACGGCGGGCCAGAACGGTTACGTCCCGTTAGGGCGACACATTGCTATAAACAAGTGTTAATAACTTGGAAACGATACTAGTTAGACAAAGCAACGATGGAGGACATATAAAGGACATAGAAACATTCAGTGACTTTGAAGGCTACTTACAGCTATTTGAAATATTGTTCAAAGTCCCGGACAGTCACGTAGTCTAAACAAGTGATGTGCAAATTCATGAGCGTTCCATATTTTTGCTGAGCATATTGTCTGTTGTATTTGATTATCTAGTATAAATAGTATTATTTATTTTTATTTTTACTTTTTCTTTTAGGTTTAGTTTTCCTGGGCAGACATAAGTGCGAAGTTACCGCCTGTCTGTCCAGCCAAATGAATTGTGAATTGATGAATCGTTATAGTGTGTACGAATTATGGCGAATAAATTTGATTTGATTTGATAATATCTCGGAAACGATGCGAGGCAAAGACATCGCTACTAAAGACCACTAATAGCAAGTGATCTTGACCCATCAAATTGCATTGAGTCACTTTTAGTCACCTCACTTGCTGTCAGCTATTTACAATGTCGTTTCTCATGCAGTTGTGCAGCTCTTGAGCACTATCTGCCGCTGTCGTGTGATGTGTTTCTTGTTCGAAGCACTGCAGCTGCGTTGCTTTATGTCATCTATTATCTTCACGGGTTACCCTTGCCGGTATGGTTCCGTTGAGCAAATGAAGCCTTAGAAAACAGTCGATGTCTATTACATTATGTAGTCTTAGATGATAATGGAATTGTGTCGCCAGGTAGTTTGCAAAAATACCACAGGTCAGCGTAAGCATATCTTCGGAGAGGGAGAAGGGCAAACAGTTGGAGCCGCGTCTCCTGCATTTTGGATAGGCACGGCGATGTAAATTTTCCCCATGTTTTGGTAAGGAGCTAAATTGTTATGGCGCTCTATTACAAATGCGTTTATTTTGTTAAACCGGTGAACTGTTCAGATCTGAAGTCGGATTCTTGCTAAACTGGTGGCACAGTGCAATGCATAGGTTGACAATGACGTAATTTCTTCACTCCTATCTCTGTACGCTGTTTGGCCGCCATGACGTAGGGCAAGGAAATGTAAACATTTTGCAGCACTTATAGTAAGATCGCCGATCTGGCGCTAGCAATAAGCTTTTCTTAAACCGACTAATTCAATTTTATTTGAATAACGTGACAAATCTTCACCAATTAACTTCGCAAAGTACGACATCATGCCCTACAACATGGGAATGGTATCGTGACCATATATTACTGTGAAGTCACTTCACCCTATCTATGCGCCGAACGGTCGAACAGTTTCCATGGTTTTATTATGAAAATGACGACTTAGTGCTTTAGAAGCAGCACGCGGAAATGCATCTAAGTGCATTGTTTATGTGAGGGGCACAGGAGGGCTCGCCAAAATTACCTCCCCAGATCAACCCCTCGCGGCCTTTTGTCGATCGACAGTCCTGCATTTCTAAAGGTTGCTTAGGCAATGCCAGTGTGTATTGAATCGACGTCTAGTATGTATAGACGGCGAGAGATTAAAGTTTGTCAGCGATGTGGTCCTATTACATAAAGCACCAAGGCTCGGGGAACCTTTGTAGGAAAGAAGAATATATTGATCCTTACTCACAATGGTGGCAGAAACACAAAACTGACAAAAAGAAAAAATACAGGAAGAAAGCAGGAGATAAAGAAAAAGAACGTAATTGAAGCTAACTAGACACAAAACAGCTCGGTATACTGCAATAATTTCTCTTAGCGCTTTCCTATGCATTATTAGCATTAACCAGTTCAGAATGCTATCGAACATAAGCCTGGGCGCTCAGCGAAAGGTATGCTTTAAAGCCGGTTGCAGGCGGACTTTGGTCAATACTTGTATGTTTACAGTGATGTACTTTCTTCATTCCTATTTATGCCAGCTGTTCTGGCGGCCATGATGTAGGGCAAGGAAACAAATGTAAATATTTTGCAGCACTTACAGTCATATCGCCGATCTGGCGCTAGCACTAAGCCTTTTAAACCGACCGATTCAATTTTATTTAAATAACGTGACAAATCTTCACCAATGATCTTCGCAAAATACGACATCATGCCCTTCAACATGGAGATCGTATCGTGACCATAGATTACTGTGACGTCACTTCACCCTATCTATAATTACATATCGTCCGTTCATTACACGTTGCATGTGGTCATCATTATTATCTTTGGCATCATCACCATCATCGATAGGCCTCCAACGTGCTCCACTTTGTCTTTGTCGTTGGAATAATAATTGCATGAGTGACATTTCTACTGCATTTGATTGCAGACACTATCTATACAATGCTATGCTGTGCTGTGGCCATGTATATAACAGGGTTTATTGAACTTTAATCTTGTATCCACAAAGCAAGTCATCAAAAATCTTACTTCTCGCCATAAACGTCAACAATTACGCCTAAACTCGCCAACAATTACTTTTATTATCCATCTTTCTGTTCCCAAAACATGCGAAATTTCCTTATGTGTTTTCGTTGATGTATAATTAATGGTATTACAAGATGACATGGCATTGATGACCGACACGTAATGGGCAGTGTCGCTCATTCATTGGCTAATTCTGACTGGGTCCACCATATGTTTTAGGCAGTACCTTCAAAACGCAATTCTGGAATTTCAACCGTCCACAACAGGCATTGTTTGACAGGTATCGTGGGGTCCAATGGATGGAGTATGGGCAGGTTCCTGCTTGGCATAGAAAGGGGAAGAAAATAGAAAAACTGGTAGAATGGGACGAGGGAAGGCGGCAAAGGAGAGAATAGGAAAGGAAAGGGGAGCTGAAAAGGCCATGGGATGTTGGGAAAGGATGGAAAAGGAAGGAAAGGGAAACGGGGAGGAAAAGGGAAGCCACGAAGGGATATCACCATCACTATCAGGGGGTTTTGTCCGAGTGACCTTTGTCCGAGGGACTTCTGTCCGGGGGGCTTTTGTCAGAGGGGCAATGTTCTACCTTTTAATTTTTGGCGTTCTATACTGTATTTAGTATACTATACTGTATACTTTCTATATTTTTGTTTCTGCGTTAGGAGTAGGCTGATGACAGCATGCAATGAGTAACGCAGCTTCCTATAAGAAATCCGCATAAAACGTCAATGCTGCTGGCCTGCTCGATTACCGCTGAATGCGTATTGGACGATGGATGTCGCTAGTTAACCCGACTTAGCACCTGCTGGACTGGTCGACGCCAGCTCGGGTGTCCGTCGCTGATAGCAATATTCCATCGACGTTGAACACGATCGCCGTAATCATCGACAATGACCATTGACCGGCGCCGCAGACTTGTCGGCAAGGAGCGAACGGCGACCAGTTAGTGCGGGTGCCGGCCAGCCAGCCAGCCGCACGTGTCGGAAAATTGTGTCCATTTGCGATGTTAGCATAAACATGACGAATGCATTCGTCGTTGACGCCGCCGCCGCCGGCGATATACTATACAAGCGATATACGATCCTTAAGCCCCGTCTACACCAGCAACAATGTCCAAGCAACATTGCCGAACGCTACAAGTTGAACGATTCTTTCGACAATGTCGAATGTTGCTTCGACATTGTTGCCGCTTTTGGCAACAATGTTGCCGGTTTCGGCAACAATGTTGCCGTTTTCGGCAACAATGTCGAACGTTGCTTCGAAAATATTGCATGTTGCTTCGACATTGTTGCTGGTGTGGACGGGGCCTTACAGATTTGCTCGGTGGCTGTCGATGTCAAACGAGCTGTGCCTGGAACTCGTAAACTGGTTTCAGAATTAACAAACCATTTTCCTCTGTCCGTCTGTGTGTTTTTTGCTTTGTCTTACCTATAAGATCTGTATTTGTGTTTCTTTTGATAGTTTTTTGCTGCTTTTGTGTACTAAACCGTTGATGATCTAATGAAGATGATGATGACAACGATTATACAGGCAAGACCCCAAAAAATACAGTTAACTACGAGAATGATTTAGCTAAATTTATCAAGCAGTTGAAACGTTCAACATCTTTTCACTACCTTGTGAAATATTAATGCCAGAAAACAGCAACAACCGGGAATGTGTACGGTGATGAGCTATATATCACAACGTGATTTAGGTGGAATCGTTTACAAATACTTTGTTACATATTTACTACTGAGTCTGCCATAAAAGAATTTTTAACATTAGTCGATATCTAGTAAAGTTACATGTAAGAAATTTGATTGCTTCAAGCACCATATGCACTGTGAGATCTAACGTATGGAGGGCAGTAACTGTTATAACAGCATCACGTTACGATAACAGCCTTCAATAACCTTGACTCCGTGAAAGACAAGTATCAAATCGGTGTTTTCTCGACCACTTGTGACTCGCCGACTAATGCCATCAGTGACTGTCTGAACGCTGACTGTGTGCGCAAGCGTTTTGTCCTGACGTCTTTCTTCTTGGTTGCTGCAGTTGCATAGAGTTGGCGATTCTTTAGGTTTTTCAGTGTGACCACTGCAAATATCTTTTCGTCAGTTAACAAAATTGTGCTAACATCATTAGATGAATATTTTTCAGCAACCGTTTCGAATGACTGAGTTTTACATGACAGTTTGCTCCACTCACCTCTGGAGCATGGCCATTTTCGAGCACAAACATTTCGCAAGGTAGTGTATCGACGCATTTGAGGGGTGGTAGGATATTTTATTGTCTGTTTATTACAAAATTTACTGTTAAGTCTAATGGTAAAAGAATTTTTGAAATTGGTCAGCATTTGGCAAAGACAGAGGCAAAAATATAGTGGCACTTTTATCCGGACACAGTGCAACCGAAAAGTGTCTTTGTGTCTGTCTGTTCTTTGTTCCTAATGCAAGGCCACAGTTTTCAGCAGATCTGCGTGAAATTTGGCATGTGGAATCCTTATACCCTACAGATGGTCATGGAGGTTAACGAGGGCCGCTCGAGCCCGCGGGCTCGCGCTACGCGCGCCGTCTATACGCAGCTGCAAATGAGCGGCGAGCTCCGTCGGGAAATTCGGAACTAGCGGCCAGTTCGAGCACCGTAGGCGCGAGGTGTGACCGAGTGCCGTAGGCGCGAGGGTGACACACTAGTACTGTATCAATTTATTTTCACGCTAACACTGTACTATTGGTATTGAACACAACAGGAAAACGGCGTCAATAACAATGACATGGATACGTTCATAACAGTGAACATAGTTCTGCATTTATACGGGCATACATAAACTTACGCCTGTGGTTTAATTCAGAAGTTCTGCTCAATTGGAACAATAATAAAAATACAAAAATACTGAAAATACTCGTAGACACTCAAAAACTGGAACTGGAACGACAGCTGAAATTAGCTCACAGGAATTAAAGAGAATTAAAATCATGGAACTGAAATATTACTGCAACTGTACCGACGATCGTGCGTTTCGGGACTGCCATGATAAATTGAGATATATAGTGGTAAATCCGAACCTTAACTGTGATTTATGTCGTGGCAAGCCGGTATCGCTGATGTTCACCGGTTATAAATCTAATGTCTATTCGATGATATATGATTCATGTCGGGATCAATACAGACGGCCACATGGACGGATGCATTGCACTGCATAATGCATTTCCCTGTGGGTTATCAATTAGCGCCGTAATTGAAAGCCATGGAAAAGTATTGATGAATAGCTTAGCACTGTTAATGCTATTAGCGGACATAACCTACGTCGGAAATTAGCGTCACGCTTAGAGCTTTAGTTATTCATTCACAAGACGGGCGACGTCTCATTTCGATGAATGCTCGTATTCTGTTCAAATTCAAGTGGTCTAGGCTGCCTGCTGATGAAAATTTTTACCACTGAAATCAAGCTAAAATCAAGCCAAAATATCGCTACTTACTTCCTCGAAGCACGGAACACAATATGTACCAGCCTGCAATGTTCTGTCATTCCGTTGTTCAGCTCGCAGGATCAGGCAATTTCTGATGAAGCAAGTTCTGATGAAAGTCTACAAACTACACTCAATGAAAACGTAAAATGTTCCACTGGAATAATTCGCCTAACAAGTTCGTTACATTAACAAGAAATTTGTGTATCACTGAGTGACGATTGGCTAGCAAAAATAAGACGGGGTATACAAATTTTAACCGAACAACAATTTAATCGATTAATTTGTTAACGATTACTCGACTAATTACAATCACAAACACATTCACTGCATTCATTGTTCGAAAAAGCTTACAGAATTCGATGGACAGCGATTAAAAATTATTATTGTCTTAGCCTGGAGAACATGCGTATAATTTTACGTTCGTGTGAGATCTACTCGCAGTTTCAATATTCATGTAACTACGGCCGTATCGACTTTTTGTCTAGAAATTCTATGAGAACAGAGACAGGCAATTACGCGTCGGTGGTACTATAGCCGAAACCGTGTTATTGCGGTAGCTGTTTGAATTGATCGGATCCATAGATATCAGCGTCTCGGCGAACAGTAGGAAGTGGAATTCCTTGCTTGCTAATGGAATGGATTGTAAATAATTTAGCTGCAGTCAGACGCTTTAATGTGCTACGAAAATAATAACAGAAGTTTACGGCTAACGTAAAGTTTGTATTGATCGGAGATAGACGTGGCAGGCACTGCTCCGAAACACTGGGCACTGGAAGATCAACCGTAAAAATGCAAAGCTGATAGTGAATTTTTCATACATGCTAGTTACTACGCTGGCGTAGGATATGGCGTTCAGTCGCGACTATCTGTTTGTTTGTCTGTCTGTCTGTTTGTTCGCGCTCTAAAAGGAAAACGGCTTGAACTATCAGCACCAGTCGGTAGACATATAATCCACGGCAGGACCTTGGCATGCACTGACGCTGAGGTCAAAAGGCCAAAGGTCAAGGTCACAGGGGTATCAGGTGCACCCGGCGAAAATGTTTTGCGTTTTTAGGAAAAACGACCCATTACGGTAACCTAAAATTTTCACAATAACTGTCCCGAAAGTTTTCATCGCCTCACTTATCGACGTGTTGTGTGCAAATTTCGTGAAATTTGGCAGACGGGAAATTGGTTAAATCGGCGTTGCTTTCCTGACAAAAAATTTCGCCTGGCTGTCCAGCTGTCACTGCTGGGCAGATCGTGCTCAAAATCTGCCAATCTGACACGACAATTTATTCAGAGTGCTCCAGATTTCATTCAAATCGATTTGCTTTCGCCGGAGTTATAGCCGAACGCGTGAACAAGGCCATGCTATGAAAGCGCAAAAATGCCACGAAAACGCAAATGTATTTTCAACAAAAGCGCAAATGTAGAATCAATAAAACCGCAACTTGTAACTACAAAAGCGCAACATCGTCAGTGTCAGTCATACATAGAATAAGAACTCGTAGCAGACACTAAGCAAAAAATAAGACGCAAAGCGATATCCAGTCTTCCTTCTTATGCGTGCTGATTGCAATTTCTCGTAAAATATGTATGGTTTCAAATGCAAAACGTTCTTAAAGGCTGGTGTGCAGTTGATTCCGCGGATGTGCGTTTCTTTGGTTTCACTGATAACAGCGCAGCTGATAACGCAACCGGAGTTTTTTTGACCTTTACGTCCACATCCCTCTACCGAGCGTAATGAACACGAACTTGGTCTTCCCTTTTCCCCTAGGAATATTCCCATAAAATTTGGTACAATTCCGTCCACAATCTTGTAGTTATTTGGTCACAGACAGACAGACAGACACACAGACACACAAGCCAACGCCGGTAAAAACATATTCACTCGCTTTCGCGGGGATAATAATATTTCTTACTGTAATAGTTGGTGCAACTAGAGTTCGTCCTAAGTGGGCTTGCAGCTGCTATTTATAAATCTTTATTCACCAACTAGTGGTAGTCAGATAACACAGAAACACAAAACATAAATACAAAGCAAAGCAGAAAAAAAAACTAACACTGACCAGTGTAGACACGTAACGCGCATAGCACATCGTTACACTATGTGTAGGCGGGCCTACTAGTAACGATCGCTGGCATCTGTCGTCGTTTGTCGTCTGTAACACTCGCATATGCAACGTAACTCATCAGGGGTAGCACGCGGCGGGCCAGTCGTGTTACGTCCCGTTAGGGCGACACATTGTTTTATCAGCGATCTACCGTATATATGTCAGACACCAAAATTGGCTTAATACCGACACGCAGGTAGTAATAATATAGAATAATATAGACAAATAAACACAGATACAAAATGTACATAACATTCTTATGATAGAGTTGTCACACTGACGTAGTTTATCCCAAAACAATTTTAGTGCGACGAGCCAAGGTGATACTCGGTAGCTCAAAGCCAAACTGTTCCTGACAAACTTTAGCTACTTCTATATTGCTTGTTCTGAGCAGTTTCATAAAAATCTAGTTATGACAAAATCTATGGAAGATAAGATAACTGTTTTATTTAGCGGACAGTTTTTCACCGTTACTTCCACATCCCTCTACCGATTATAACGAAACACGAACTTGGTCTTCCTTTTCCCCTAGGAACCTTCCCATAAAATTTTGTACAAATCCGTCCACAAACTTTTTACTTATTAATACAATATTCGTTTAATAAAATATATGACAAGTACGCATTATTTGAAAGTGTATGAAAGTGTCAGTAACTGTTTTTGTATAACATACGCATAATAAAATTGCTAATGTTTAGTGTTCGGGTTTTTGCAATGAGTTCGTAGTCATGTCGTCTGCGTCTGAGGTTGTAGCTGTATTCAGTCCTTGGAGGCAGCAGTGAGTGTAGCACGTGCCGATCATCGTTTAGCACACGTTCAAAGAGTGTCTCATCTGCAAGTTGGAATTGTTCCACTGCTGACTGGGTGTCAACGTCACAGTAACCCAGTCGCAGACCGACACACAGACAGACACACAATCCAACGCCAGAAAAAAACATACTCCCACGCTTTCGCGTGAAGAATAAAATGTCACCGGCATACACAATATTAATAAACCGACCACGATCTAAAGTACATGTTTCAATGAGATCACTGAGATAATTAGCAAATAAAAAAGGTGCCAGAACAGACCCTGGCGAACACCATACATAACGGAGAAAAAGTCAGACTGAATATTCGCCCACTTTACACAGCTGTAGCAGACGAAAATCATACTTTCCAGCAAGTGAAGAAATTTAACTGGAATATTTCGCTTCATCAACATGACGAAGAGAGCGTATAAATTTGCTTTGTCAACGGCCTTTGACAAATCAGTAGCGCATAAGTTTACAGTGCTGCCATTGCGAACAGAAGACTCCACTATATATATACATCTTTATTCACCAAATAAGGTAGCAATGTACATAATGAATAGATAAACAAAGAAAAAAGAAGTTTATGCGTCGGACTGCATAAATGGCATGGCTATAAATGGCATGGTTACAGCTCAGGCCTTTCTTAAAACCAAATTGAGTGTCAGAGGTTTTTAACACATTGTTAAATCTATCAAGTAAACTGTACTCAAAAACGTAGCATAATATTGAGCTTATAGCAACGGCTCTAAAGTCAATGTACGTCATTGCTTTATTGCGACAATGCTTCATTCTTAGAACTGGGACAATATATAAAACCAGTCGGAACAGCTTCCACAATATGTTCGTCTACGATTGCTTTCTGCTGTCCAGGTTACGTACCGTACAGTAATATAGTAGGCCTGCAAGGCTGGCTAGTTCGCTTGTTATATTACTGCGTGACGTGTTCGCGGGCACGCACGCGAACAACGGAAGCCCGGTGTTATAAAGGACGACGTGCGCCTGTTCTGACGTCACGTAAACATCTCCGACTTCAGCAGCTGTGTTATCAGCTGCGCCGCTTCTCTTCTGCGCACCGCTATATTTTCTGACTGTCAGCGCTGCGCCGGTTGTCTGTCGCAGACTTCAGCCTCCACTGCAGAACATCAATCAAATCCGGGTAAGATTTGTTCTTTTCCACCATCGCTCTTGTTGTCTATTATATATAGTAGCTTTTTATTTATGAATGAAAAGCGTTAGTTTAAACTTTCGTATGCAACGGGAAGAAAATGGACGTACGCTAATGAGTGAGTTTTGCGCGTGCGTAAACTCGATGTAAAAATTCCAAACAATTTAACCGATTTACCGTACCAAACTTCTCTTACGATCTGGAAGAAAAACAAGGCATTAGGCTGATTTTCCACGCAACGCCGGATGACAAGCAAGCACGATCATTTGCCAATTCTGTAGCGGCAGTAGCGATAATAATAATATAGAGCATAACGCGCCATGTGTCGATCAGTAAAACATGACAAATCGCAGGCGCGAACAATAAAATAACAAAGCAATCGTAGATATCAGACTTCCCCCGCGGTGTGCAATCGCACCCTTAACTTTATATACTTCCTTAACCTAAGTCCCATTAAAGCTAAATTAACTTGGCTTTCCTATGTCCATCGGTATATATTTGCTTCTTCGGTAACGTACACCTTTATCATAGTAACGGTGACAACGGCGTCGTGCGTTTCCGTAATTCTTCCCATTAATCGTACGTTCCTCTTTTAGTTTACTTTGCGAGTAATTTTGAAATAGCCACAATTATGCCCTTTAATAATAGGGAATTGAATTTTGTCCGACTTTATACTAAATAAGGAAATTTAAGCCAAATCGGTCCTTCGTAGCGAAATTCATACCGATATACGGCCTTTACAATGGATTGTCAATGAGGAAGAAAACCCCAAAAATTGCCCGTTCCCTTGGGATTGTGTCACCCCGCCGGAGGAGGACCGAGCCACGGCCATTGGCAACATGCAGATCGCGCGTAAAGTAAAGTATGTAAAGTGTGTTTCGGAAGATATGCTGACGGACATACAGACACACACACACACATAGACGTGCTCATTACAATACTTCGCAGTTGCCAAGATAGCTGTGTAATAAACGTGATAGGAATCAATATGCATAAAACTAGGCTATGTTAATCACGCAAATTAAATTTATTAGCACCTACGAATAGGATTTTATGTTCTACATATGGCACATTTTAAATTTGTAATGTAGCGCAACATACAACTTCATGTACCACTGAGTGTTTTATTATCGTTCTTTAGCTTTCCGTTGGCAGATGAACAGTTATAGTCGACCACCAGATAACTGTTAGGACTGCTTGCGGATAATTCGCTTAGATGTGGACCGCTTGGCCGTTGGCGGTTGAAATAATGATAGCGATAAACACATTATGCCGTGCTAAAATTACGAGAAAGAAGCAGATGGTGCCAATGGCATCATGCAGCGATATGCTGGAAATTCAGTTGTGCCATTACGGTACCACGTGGAGACGACTTGCAATTTTCCATCAGTCGTCTGCAAAGCCTCACTTCCAGCTACAATCATCTGCGCTCTAGGCCTATAATGATGCAATCAGACACCAATGACAGGATCGTGGTAATCCGTCGGAAATACCGTGTTTTGGATATAGTGAAGGTCGGAAATGCGAAGCGTGCGGAATCGCAGAGGCGCCTGTGGCGGAACAAGTTTCGACGTTTGGATATCGCTAATTCAAAGTCGGATGTCGATTCTCGTCTGTCTTTTTCCTCATCGCCAGCCGGGGCCTCGGGGAAGCCCCCGATTCCACATGTCTATCATCAATGTAACTGAGGGGGCGGACCTGGCCGGCTCAGTCGTGGACTCATGACGTGGCACAGTGGCTGGCGTTTAGTGTTCTTTGTTATTTGACCCCGGGGTAGATACGGCCCGGGGGCGAAGGTGGTATCTGGTATCCATGACCACAGGTAAAGGCCAAAGCCACTAGCCAATGCTCAAACCAGGATGAGGTGGACTATGTGTAAGTAGTTTACGTTAACCGCGTTTATTTACTTATGCAAATTAAGTTGGCCTAGCGAGCGTCCATTCTTGAATGACATGTGTTTACTATAGCTGCTACTATACTAGCCAGGGCCTGACCACGGAACCCTATATATTACTATAGGTGTTATTATATAGGAGTACATGGCCTGACTAAGTTATGGCGAGTCAACAAAGACCGAAAGGTTTACATGTCAGAAAGTAAACAATGTAAAAGTAAACAAACAGTGGCGCCGCCAAGCAAACGTAGCCAAACTGCTAATCGACGAGGGGATGTACGCCTTTCACCCTCTTAAACTACGGAGTTACTGGGCTGAAGTTTACCAAATGTTTACATGATGTAACCACATCATCGCAGATAAACCTGTTAAAATCAGAAATGCAGTATTGCACTCCGTATAGGAATGCTAAGGCGACGAATGAAGGTGAGTCGGCCGATTTCGCCCATTTTGAACCCTAAAATTGGTTACCATGGCAACGTCTCATGAGCGATCGGGAAAAGAGGGTCACATCAGTAATCTACCATCAAATATCTATTACATGGTGAAAATTAGGTGAAAATCGATCAGATGGATCCTGATATAATTTGTTTGAATAGTTTATTTTAAAGAAAGAAACGACAGGGTGTACATCTTTGCCTATCTTATATTCCGGAGTTAATGGACCAAAGTTCATCAAATTTACACACAATGTAGTCAGATCATCACAGATGAATTTAAAAAAAAAATTAGAATGGTGATATTGCAATCCGTTTTGGAATGCCAAAGCAACGAATGGAAATGAGTCGGCCGACTGCGCCCATTTTAACCTTAAAATTGGTTGCCGTGGCAAGTACGTCAAGCCATTGGGATAGGAGGTCAGATCGGTAATCTACGATCAAATACCTACCATGGTGAAAATATGGTAAAAATTGACCCAATAGATCCTGAGGTCATTTTGATCAAACGTTTATTTTTAAAAAGAAAAAAGAAGAAATTAACGCAAACATGACATATAGCCTGCGGGGTATACATGCCGCACCGGCTAAATTATGGGTGAAAAAATGATTGGGCTCCCCTATCACCATGATGAGTTGCACGAATTAAGATGAACTTTGGTACAGCAGAGAGAGCAGAGGATACGGTAGATCAGCTATTCTCTACGTTTCCCGAAACTGTAATTTCTGTAAAAATTAGGAATTTCGCAAGGTATCGGCAGATTTGAACGAAATAGGGCCTAACATTAAGCAGGTGTTATTTCGCTTGCGTGATTCGTACCCAATCTGACGGATATACGTACAAACTGAAACCTAAAAAGCATAAAAACTAAAAATAAATGTTAAAAATCGGATATTGCAATACCGGAAAAAATGTAGGCGATAAATACAAACATTGACGCTCTAACCCTAACCCCATTTTTCGCGGCATTAGTTATATTTATCGAGTGATGCATATGCAACGAATATGCATAGCACGGTCTGTGCTATTGCCCGGTGTCTGTCACAAGCCGTCGAAACAATTGAATGGATCTGAGCTGGTTTTCGACACAGAGCCTATTCTCGCACTTATCTTACATTGTGCTGTAAGGGAATTCGGGTATCCCCAAAACAAGTACTGTCCTCCGGAACTTAGTCCCAAAATCTGAACTTAGCCAATTTTTAATGCTTTTTTGGCCACGACACGTCGACCGTCGCCAGTTTATCACACTTAGCGCGCACATTTGTTTACCACACTGCGAGCGTGATGCAGGGGTTCGCTTAATCGCGACACATTGAGATACAGTGCGGGCGGCCGTCCTGTAGTTTAATCCATTAACGAAATATCGATGTTTCTGTATATCACGTTGTTATTGCATTGCGCCCGAGGCGAGCAGTTGCTTTTGATTCATAGTCCAGTAATGGTTCCGGTCAGCTCTGAGCTTTGTCTTAATCAGAACGCCGTTGATTAGTTTGTATAGTAGCCGCTCAGCGGCTGAACCCAGTCTCGGTAAAGCTGGATTTCCGTTGACGGAATCAGTGATACACGTATCAGATATGGCGTGTGAGATAATCGCGTTGGATTCCCGACCGCTTCCTGGCAAGTCGTTGCGTGGTAGTTTGCGCCTGTTTCGCTAGCGACGTCGGCGCGTGGCCTTAAACAAAATAACGTGTTTCGTTCACCTTCATTTCATCGTCTGTCGAGCATCAAAGTCCGAACGCAACGACGATCAAACGAGAAAAGTCGGTCTGTATTATTATTATTATAATAAAAATCGTACACGAAATACACAATAAAAAGCTAGCCAACATGACGTGGCCATAAAAAGCTAAGCATACATAGTTTATACGGCACAACGATACGATATGTTTACAAGCGTTCAAATAGATGACGAATGTAGCGCACGGTACCAAGAACGGAAAACTAAAAAGCAAAATCGGGTTGCTGAGAATAAACAAGACATTAGAAGCTCAGCTATCGCAAAACGATCGCGCGCGAAATGTTGTCATTGTTCAGATATTAGAGATTGTCTCAAAAAGTGGAGTTTTGCACACCTGGTTGATATACGTTCCCACGGGCAAAGTCGAACTACGAGATTGCTTTCGTTTTGCAAAGCTTATGGAGTTCTTCCGGAAAGTACTAGATGTCTAGATGTGTTGATAAACAAAAGACGTTTGAAGATGTCGAAAACTTGCATTTTTGTTGTAATTTCGGACGACTCGTGCCGAAACGGCTAAGCGAATCGAACCGACTTTCGGGAAAGCGGCTACCTAAAGTAGGACCGTGCTACATTTTATGGCAGAAAGCGGTTTCTAAAATTTAGGTCTTGCCAAAACAAGGATACCTTCTCCTGTCGTGAAACTTGAAACTTTACCGTTTATTGGCGTTTTTCGTCGCTGCACAAACTGCTAAGGTCAGCAGTACTATTTGACGACATCAAGCGCGCCATTTCGTTATTATCATTTCATTGTCACTACCGCAGATGACAATATTGCCCTCCGTCGCGCCCCTTAGACAAACGCCGTTGTCGTCTTGGTGTAAGTGACATTCATAATTTTTGTCGTAAGCAAGAATTTGTCAAGAATGAGTGTTCTAGTCGTAGTCGTAGTCTGTATGCGACACTGTCAGTTGCACTTACAGATATTGACGCTCAACTAACTGCTAGTTCGCTGTGTCGTCTGTCGCAAGTCGCAAACTAATTGACTATGATAATAACAACCGGATACCGTAAAATTGGCCGTCTACTTCAGAACCATAAATACATGCGTCACCTGTTTTAGATACCTGCATTATGCGACGCTGACAACTGACATAAAACTGACACATAACTAAAGAAAAACTATGCTTTGTTTCAACGACATTGTTTTATTTTCAGCGCTTCGTACATGTGAAACAAAATTCTGAAACAAATCAAAAGTAGGCGGGGTTCATCTGCCAATCACTGTAGGCTTGAGCGTATCTCTGCTGGATGAGCGAATGACTGAATGGGTAACTATTGTTTAGGCAGCGATCCTAGCTGCCGCCATATCTCTTACCGTTGGCGATCGATAGAACCGTTGCTAAGATACAGCGATTTAATGTTTTTACGGCGAAATGCATATGCATGAACGTAAAACGCCAATCCTATACTGCATCGTCTGGCAAAGGTTGCACTGTGGATAGATGGGGGAGGGCGTCTGCGAATAAATGTTAAACATGTGAATTATCGGACTTCGGAAACCTCTTGACACCAAAGCGCATTCAGATATTGCTGCGCAATCATGCAAAATTTTGAGCTGTACTGTAATTTGGCATTTTTGCGGCTTTTGGTTTGCATAACTCTTTAGGTATGATTACTAATCGAAAAAGTCATTGATACATTTTATACCATTTTATAGCTATTTTTAGAATAGTTTACGGAAGAGTCTATCCGTTAACCAACGAATGTACAAATAAACGAGTTGCAGTAAAATGTAATTAAATTCACAAGGAGAAAATTGGAGGCAATGTTTTTTAGATTTCACTCTTATATTGTTTCTGAGATATAGCGAGATGTTGGTCGAAAATCGCCAATTTAAGCCTACCACCATCTCTATTGTTGGTGCCCCCGTAGGAGGTGACTCCGTCGGAATTTCTCCGAAATTTTTGGCACTAGAAAACTAGAGTCCCTGTGCTATCATATGGCGTTGTTTGAGTGATCATACGTATAGTTGTTTTGGCACAGTGCCAGCTTGTGACAGACGGACAGACGGACGGACGGACAGACACAGGACGACAGCATACACCGCGCTAGCATATCGTCGCGCGGTAAAAATCGCTCGTGACCGCCATCAGGTACTACTAGGACGTACCATGTGTGATAGACTATGCAGTAGCTGCCTTAGCTCAGAGGTAAACAAACATCGATTTTGACATCTTTGTCGTCAACACTGGCGTCACAAAAGTGCAGTGCGTTGCGGCGGTTGCAGAGCGGAAGGATAAAGGCAACGACGACCTCTGAAGTTTCTTTAATAACGATCAGTAAGCAACCGATGTCGACATATACGTAAACAGCAGGTACGCAGGAATGAAGCCCAGTTCTGACGCCAATTGCAATTTTCAGGTGGGATTAAAGATTGATGTTCATATCACCAGAACAACAGGAACAGTCTATGGCCACGTAAACTGCCGAAAATAAAGTGGTGTACCATAGTGAGGAGGACAGTGTAAAAGAACGGAGAACCTAGCGAGTGTTCGATACTAAACGTTTCACCAACTGCAGCAGGTCTATTGTCGCCAAGGCGAGCAGGAAAGACAGAATGATCCACCATTTGTAGGTCGGACCTCCAACAAATGTAGGCCTAATAACGCTTCCTCCAGCCACAGGATGGAAATACTACTATACGAGAGAATTAGTTTAAGTGAATCTGTAGTGGTTTCTCTTCTGTAATTGAATCATTCTTGCAGTCGTACATTAGCTTGCATTCTGACGACTAGATCTAACTCCAATCTAAGACTAACAATTTATTTCACATTCACACTACATTCATTCAGACTAGACCGTGATGACTAAAGAACTAACTGATCCTAACGGACTGATGTGCTTATCCCGGTAGAAGTTAATTTACTAGTATAATTAAATTAAAAAACCGACGGCCATTGCAAAAATATTATCAATAGTCAATCTACTTACCAAACTTGCAGCATCTCCTAGGATTTCCTACATTTAAGAAGGAGTCACGTGATGCAGATCGTGCCTTTTTGTGGTATTTGCAATAGTCAGTATATGTTTCTAAAATATAGAAGGTCCTAATTTAAACTGGGGATTAAGTGACTTTGATCACGCCTATTTGGAAGTAAGTTGTCAGTTGGCTAATATTTACAACAGTAAATGCATTTTTTTAAATTTTAGTGCTAATATTCACCCGTTGCAAAGATAAATAGGAAGAAAGGAGTCCAAGAATAGAAAAATAGGTCTTATGAAACTGTGGTGTGGAGGTAGAGTGTTATCTTCTCGTTCCACGAGACTGGACCGGTTTGATACGCGTCGACATGCTGGATGCAACTGTTCATATTGTCACTGAGCAGCATCACGTATGTGACCTGAATGACCGGGTTTGCGGCTTCTTAATGGCGTATCGAGTAAGATGTAAGAAGCGGCGATTGCAATGATCCGTGCAGAAGTGGCCACCGAGCGCACCGGTTGATGCGCAACAGGTAATCTGGCATGCAAGTCGGCTGGCGCCACTTAGTCGAATGTAAGTCGTATATGTGGACATTACTATGCTTCGTCGATGATTACGAAACATAGCCGGCAGGCTCAGTACCGGAGATTAACAGCGTATCTATGGAAGCCAATCCGCATAAGCGCAAGACAATTTCGAGAGCCGTAGACTCGGCTATAACTTCTCTTAACTTTGTGTCATACGATACGATACGATACGATACGATAAATTAACGTGCACTCAAAAGCTGACAAGATGGCCAGCCTAATCTACCGCACGGTCCAGAAACGAAAAATAAAAATAAATAAAATAAAAACCGAGTAGCTCAGAAGAAACGGTGCAGGCAAAAGTCCGTGGAGGCAGTCCGGGAG
>Ga0209780_1000835_pt1 | contig 18398 bp, 23 predicted proteins | sample WorMetexBAHAMAS2_FD_187384 | JGI IMG/M metagenome (GOLD analysis project Ga0209780, IMG submission 187384) | Marine gutless worms symbiont microbial communities from Max Planck institute for Marine Microbiology, Germany - Inanidrilus exumae... | ecosystem: Host-associated > Annelida > Digestive...
CTTTCAACACCACCGGCTGTTGCTTTTTGGCCATTTGCCATGCCAAGTGAGATAGGCATTTAGCATCTCTCACCATATCTAAAGTTTTATTGTTATGTCTTTGTTCCAGTTAAAATGTGTTAGGATAATTCATCCTAATTCTTTCAACGAGTTAGGACAAACGAGTCGCACAGTTGTATATTTATGATTATGATAAATACTTCATGTATTTGAACGACCAATATCGAGGAACTCTACATGAGAAGACTAAAGAACTTATCCAACAGCACCTAGATGCAACGGGCGGAAGATTAGATTGCATGGCTGGGTTACCAGGGTTTCATGCTGAGGCGCGGGCGGTTAATGACGCATTCAACCAACTTACTGACGCAGGCGCTACGCTTGATGCCTCTGTTTTAAAGCAAATCCAAGCGTCTACATATAAACTAGGTCCTCCTGATCCCCCAGAGGATAGAGAACCACAAACAAATGAGCGGGGCGGCCCATTCGAGGCGCGCACTAATTGCACTGGAATTCTGCAGCAGAATAATATATTGACGGGGATTACTCACCACTAACTGCTTAATTTAATTAACTGATGCTAGGCACTCAACTTGTGTTCATTTTGAACCCAAATAACAATTTCTGCGGAATTCAGGCGGAACTGTTCAATCATTCGAGAGGTAATTATGTTGAGAGTCAAGAAGAACTCTTTAATCCTACAAGAACAGAGCTATTATTTTGAAGGGGAGCCGTTTGCTGGGATTGCGTATGCCCTGCGAGATGGCGTGATACAAGAAGTTTCTGAGTTTAGAAACGGCAAAGCAATTGGTGAATTTCGCGATGATTACCTTAGGGACGCTAAGGCTCTTTCGAGAATAGACGAGTCAGAACTGGAGGGAGAGATAAGTGAGGGTGAAGAGCCATTCTTATATCGTCAGCAAAGGTTTCACGGTATAGCCTATCTGTTTGATGGTGATTTTTGTGTGGGTGAGGCTTGGTACGATAATGGATACGCTTTAAAGGATGTTGGCTGGTATAAAAGCGGAAAACTAGGTTTTTATGAAAGCCATGTTGGGGGAATCACTGAATATAGTACTTGGTACGGCTCCGGTGCTCGTAAAAGTATTAAATTGGTTGAGCAAAGCTCGTTTCGACTAGAAGCTGATTTGACCGAAGAAGAAAAAGTAAGTAGTATAAGTATTTATGGTAACTATTTTGACAGTTATCCTGCCTTCAAAAGTAAAATAGCGTTTCCCTTTCTTGAACAGAAATCGGAAATCAAGCACTATAATCTGGCTGAGCGCTTATTTTTGTCTAGTGACGGCATTGATGATCAGTTGTTTGAATACTTAGTATCAGCTGATGGGTTTCATGGCGTTTCGACAATCCATGTGTACAATACATCGCTAACAAGCAAAAGTATTGCTCGTTTGATTGGTAAGGGAAATATCAAAAAATTGATTATTCAAGATAACCAACACGATTTATCTCGTGCTGCCCGAGAGTTCAAAGCAAGTTATCCAGATTGCTATGTAGAGTTTAACAGGAAAAAGCTGGATTAATAATGTGGTTCGTACAGCCAGCGTGGGATGCACGCTGGCCTAAAAAAGCATAATTATTCGTTTTTGGCAGCTCTTGTCGGAGCGGCTATCGGGGCAGCCGGTTGAATGGTACCGCCAAAGAAAGGCTATTGAAAGAGGCGAACAACAAGGCTATGATGGTTGGGGCATTGCTAAATCAGCCGCGATTGGTGGAGTTATTGGCGCGGTTGAAGGGGCTTTTGCTACGGCTATCAGCGCGATGTTGGAGGGGAAACTGCAATGAAAAGGAAAAGAAGTGATAGTACATCTTCATTGACTGAAGAATGTCCTCCGAAAAAAAGGCAGAAACTAGACTGTGACGATAGTACAAAAATAGAGAATGAGGGTAAAAAAGGGATTGTAGACGCAATTAGTGGTGCTCCAATGGAAGTCGATACTGAGGCAGATAGTTATAGAGGTGTTGTTCCAATGGAAGTCGATACTGAGGCAGATAGTTATAGAGGTGTTGTTCCAATGGAAGTCGATACTGAGGCAGATAGTTATAAAGGTGTTGTTCCAATGGAAGTCGATACTGAGGCGGATGGAATTCCCGCATCTCAAAATCCCAATAATATAATAACGATAAGCGGTCCTACAGACTTAGGTTGTGGTGGGTTTGAGTGGAAGATATGGTTTGAACTTCCAGAAGCTGCCGGTCAATCTGGCTGGATAATTCAAGAAATCACAGCAACATTTGATATTGAGCAAGCAGATGGTTCAAGAAGCAAAACAACCCATCACTATTGGGAGGCATGGGAGGTTGAGAAAGCTAAGAAGGTGACCGTTTGTCAAGATAAAGGATTGAATCACTACGATGATAACTATCACACCACAAGTTTTCCAGGGACAAAGGGCAAAATAGAAGCAGTGGGCAAAGCAAAGTTTTATGAATGCGCTTTGCCTTCAGACTTCAAGACAAATAATCCGAATACATTAGCGGGCATTCTACATGCCACAACTAATAAACCGTATTTTTGGGATGGTAGCGGCACGGACCATAACATTACCAACACATGGGATTGTACATAATACGGGAAAAACAATCCTTCTATAATTACAAACCTTTAGTAAGGCGGAATGTTATTATTACTATGAACACTCTTATGAACGAATTCTTCAACCAACTTCCAAACTGGTCAAAGACAACCGACCCAACGTATCAACCTGATTATACTGGCTTAAAGTCAGTTGCACTAAAATTCATTGAGTCATCACCTGTAACTCAGGCACATTTTGTGTTATCTGAACAATCGTTAACGGAACTTGCTGAACAAGGAGTTCCTACAAATAAGCTGGCAAAACTGGGAACGATGACATATAACCATGATGAGTTTTTAGACGCGTTAGTGGAAACCATTGGAAAGGAACAATTTGACAAATACAACAGATTGATTTTGAAATATACTGAAATTTGGAGAACGGAAATAAAGGCGTATAGCCATCAGCATTGTTTTCCAAATTTAGATTTGGCAAAAGCCTCTGCCCTTTACTTATTTTTTCGGGTTGTCTTTGAACTTCCTTCAAATCATCCGCGTGATGAAACCAAAGTTTTTGGTGGATGGTTACATCCTTCCATTCCTTCTGTAGAAGAGCCAGAAACACCATCTTTCAATTTAGCATGGCCAGTGGAAGCGCATACCAATACTAATAAAATATTGAAAGTACATCCACTTACCGGGTATTTTGGCAAAGGGTACGATGCTATAGGTGAGTATGACTATTTTCTTGATAATTTTTCCTTGCGTCAGAAAAAGATATTAGAAAAAATGACATTTGAAAAATATATTTCGAATTCAAGCTAAAGATTAGCGTTAAAGGAAGTATGACAGTGCTTCTAGTTAATTCAACAAACAAACCGAGCGTGCGCCGCTTGGCATCTATTGTAGCAGGCGTAGGGTGCGTCCCACGCACCTTAATAGATATGTGTAGGGTACGTCCTTTGCCTATTGCTCACACACCATTAATTATTTTAAATGGTGCGCAGGACGCACCCTACCTAACATTATGAGGGATAAACTGCGTCAAGTTCCTGTCGGATTCGTATTGAGTTAACGCGCCTTCAATTTCGACAAGAAGCACTACGAGCAAGCATACTTGGGTGTGACATTATTTGGTATTGTATTGATTAAACCACAAACCGAAGGAGCGTAGCATGCCTGCCAAAGATCTTTACCATGATGCCGTGAAGCATGCCTTGGAAAATGACGGCTGGACGATCACCCATGATCCGCTCATATTGGAAATCGGTGAAAAGCGTCTCTATGCTGACTTAGGAGCAAACCGGTTGTTGAGCGCGGACAAGGGAACAGAAAAAATCGCCGTTGAAGTCAAAAGCTTTCTTGGGCACTCGGATGTACGGGAACTAGAGTATGCCTTTGGTCAGTTTATGGTGGACTATAAAATTCTCCGTCATCAAGAATCGGATAGGAGTTTATATCTGGCAGTGACAAAAACCGCCTTTGCAGGAATTTTTTCTCAAGAAATCGGTAGGCTGTTGCTAGATGATTCCGCTTTTCGCTTGCTTGTATTCGATGAAGAAGATGAGGTTATTGCACAATGGATACCAGCTTAGATTATAGATCACTTATCAAAAATATCCTGTTAGAACACGCCAAGCTAAAGCCCTCCTACGGAGAAATAGAACCCCACACGCTGTTTGATGAGGCGCGAGAAGATTACGTGTTGATTGACATCGGCTGGAACGGCAAACGCTATGTTTACGGTAACGTGATCCATCTCCAATTGGTCAACGGCAAGATATGGATTCACTACGATGGCACGGAAGACGGCGTGGCGATGGAACTGGTGGACGCGGGTGTGCCCAAGGAGGATATTGTATTGGGTTTCCGCCATCAGAATGTGCGGCAAGATACGGAATTCGCGGTCACCTGAAAAGATTAAGTTTTTAAGTCACTGGGTTACGGAAAACAACACTCAGCAAGCGTGGGCTGCGTCCTACGCACCATTAATTATTTTAAACGGTGCCGATGACGGTGCGTAGGGTGCGTCCTACATTAGCAAACGTAGGGTGCGTCCCACGCACCTTTTGGTGTAGGCATTGCATTAATGCACCCTACGCTTGCTAATGCCGTACCCGAGCAGAAGTGGGCACGTAAGGGCTGGGGGATGGCAAAACGGAACAGTGAAAAAGTAACTAAGAAAACCATGAAAAATTGGACCCATTTACGCCCCCCAAGTAACAGGCACTTTTTAAACGGCTTGAGTATACCCAAAAAATCAGGAAATAGTCTGTTTACCATTGGAAAAGATCAAGTGGCAAAAGACTTGGAGGAAATTCATAAATTAGGCGATGCTATCAGGCAAGGCGATAATTTTGTCACTTCATCTGGTAGACTGTATGGTTTCCATGACGATATTATATATCCTATTTCTGGTCCTGGCATCGTCAATGTCACCTCTCAGGAATGCAACATTCTGATTCAATTTCGCAAAAATCCAGAAAAAGCCATGAAAACGCTTAGCGTACTGGAGGAAAAAGGAATATTAGATTCAAGCAAAGTAGCAATGCAGTTCTACCTAAACAAAATGATTGATACCAAAGAATTAATTGATTTTTTCTCAAACGTACTTGCCATGAAGGTGATGACAGTAGATAACTTTGATGATGATGCGCCGGCTTTTATGCAGCTCACAGAATACGATACTGGAAATTTTCCTCTAGGTATCAATATAGCTTGGAATAAATTTATAAAACCATTGGTTTCTTATTCTCATATAGAAGTGGCAAGCCAATTGGCACAACGTTATCAAGTTGCCGTGGTAACCGATTTACCTGAAGAACACCCATTAGCGGATGATCCTTTTTGTTGGTGTCTTGCCGAACCCGACGGTTCTGTGTCAGAAATTTCAGAGGATGTTGCTGCCGAAGAGACTGATGGGCTTTTATTAGATGAGGAAACCAAGAAAAAATTAGAAATGCCGCCAAGATTATATTATCAGCAAGCAGCATAGGGAGTGCCAATCGAATAGAGCAAACGCAGGGTGCGTCCCACGCACCCTTAATCACGCACCATTAATTTGGTGCGTAGGACGCACCCTACGCTGGCTTATCCAAAAGGGTATCAAACAAGCTACCAGATAACACTCGAAGATGATGTCCGACGTTATCTGGAATTCAGGGTCATGTATGGCCAGGATTTTGATTGAGATGACTCCAAAAACGGTTTGGGCGGGTGAAATCCTTCGCACTGAAGAAATGGATGGAACCGCTAAAATAGATTTAATTGATGAGCGTGAGCTAGAAATGGTAAGGGGTTGCTATGTGCAGCAGACGAGCTAAAAGACCTTTGAATAAAGCGGCGCTTAAAAAGGTCGACGCGGAGTTTTACGCTAATCATCCAGAGTTGAAGGGGCAACCGCTGAGTGCAACTGATCCTAAGCATACAGCACTACGTCAGGAGTGGATGGATTTGTATATCAAGCAGCGGGAGGTACTTTATGGATATTGCTAAAGAATTTTATATACTTACACAAGAATGGAGCGAACATTGCCAAAGCATGATGTTGAGTTCAAATATGCAGGATTATCTCAACCACCCTGCGTACCGCAAATTAGTGGAACTTGGACCGCCAGCCATTCCCTATATCATCAAGCAGTACAAACAAGATGATATTCTACCGTGGGAGTTCGTGCTAGATGAAATTACTGGCCTTAATATGATTAAGGATCCCAACCATTTTAGTCCGCCTGAGGTGAAGAGACGCTGGCTGGAATGGTGGAAACAGCAGCCGCTCAAAAAGAGAGACCATTTAGGATTAAGGCAAACTGATCGTATTCACCATGCTGCTACTTTCAATACTCTCCAAGGCTAAGGAGCTAGCCAGCGTAGGGTGCGTCCTTTACCTCGACTCGATATTAATAGATATGTGTAGGCCGCGTCCTACACACCATGAATCACATACCATTAATTATAAGCAAATGTCTCGCTCTGTGTACTTAGTCACAAACGAGACCGTCAAACCTCGAGCATTGACGACATTTATAAAAAGTATTAATGGTATTATTGATGAAAATAATGAGGCAAAAGGCTATATACTCAATGGCAAGAGGCAAGTATGGATTGATCTAGTAGAAAATGCGCTAGATGAGTACGAGCCTGAGGATATTGAGAAACTCCGCGACGCACTTGGAGCCTCACCGAAAACATTTATCTGCCTTGATGTCAGTCGAAACCCCGGCAGTGGACTGCTTGCAATTGACGTAGCTGAAGCGTTTTCGCAACGATGGCATTCCGTCATTGATGACCTCTATGAAAACATCTATACAAGTGATGACTTGCACACCTTACAAGGTAATGGTGGAGAACTATGAAAGCTTAGGGTTGGTCCTTTGCCTTGATATTGATAGATATGTGTAGGGTGAGTCCTGCGTGCCATTAATCATGTACCATACCATTAATAAAATATGCTTATAATTAGAAAAGAACAGATAGAAGCATTTGAGCAGGTTGCTCTCAAAAATTTTGAAAATGAGATGTTTGCGTATCTGGAAAAAAATTTTCCAAAGAACTGTGAAATTCATGGTGAAACCAAAACCCGTGAAATTATCCGCTATGGCATTGAAGATGCAGAAGTTCATGGCTTCACCTCCGAGCGCGATGTGTGTATGTATATCAATTTAATGCTCATGCTTGGGCACTGCTTCTATAAAGATCCGCAACTTCCTTGGGCTTCTGCCATTTTCAATGATGAAAATATAAGCCCAAGCATAAAAATTGATCGTATTTATGATAAAGCGATGGCATACCTCGATCAGGTGGCAGGTGTTAATGATGAAAATATAAAAAGGGCATTGCACCGAATACGTGGAAAATAAGCATTATTCCATCTTTCCACCGGAGACTTTGAACATGATAGCATGGCTCAGCTTAATGAAATATTTCCAGAAAAATGTAAAGCGGTTGGCGATGCTAATATGCGCTTGTTAATTCAAGAGGGTATCAAGTCAGCCCAATACTATAAGATTTTAAACCAACATGATGTATTTATATATATTGGTTGTATGTTTATATTGGGTAGCGGATTTGATACTGATCCGCAATTTCCTTGGGCAACGGCAATTTTGCAGGAAAAGTCTGCAACAGAGCAATATGCCAAAGCTAATAAACTTTACAACGCTGCCATGGCATCTTTAGAGCAGTGGTTGGCTTAACTTGTACGAGAGGTTGGCTATGTGTTTATCAGGTTGTACTCCAAGAAAAAAACCAAAAGGTAAATCTAAAACAATTAAGAAAACTAAGGTATCCTGCCCAAAGGGTGTAATGACGGAAAAAGAGGCAGAAGATATTTTCAAGGAACTTGCCAAAAATCCCGACATACCATTCGACTATCCTGTAGACTGTTGTTATTCAAGAGCTCACGAAATGTGCCGGATTATGGAATCCAAAGGGATTCAATGCAATAAATACTGGTTGTTCGACAAGGATTGGGGTACTATGGCAATGAAACCCAGTCTAGAACCAAAGGACAAAGCGGGTAACCCGATAACTTTCCCCGACAGTAGCGGTAATAAGCAGCAAGTGCGCTGGGTTTATCACGTAGCACCAATTGTAAGAGTTATGAAGAGTGATGGAACTGTGGAGGAGCGCGTTATCGATCCATCAATTGCGAATCAACCAGTTACCAAGGATGAATGGAAAAAGATTATGGGAAATCCGTCCGGTTCATACGCAGAAGAAAGCAAGAGCCAAGCCTATTTCCAAAATAAGAAGCATGGTGTTACTCCAAGCGGCTCGAATTCTCATGCCTATAAAGAAGATCCGACTGGACAAGAGGCTAAAAAACAGATGAAAAAACATAAAAAACAACGGGATATCAACAACAAAAAGGCGGCTAAAAAAATTGGTAGTAAGACTCCCTAAAATCCGTAGATGGCATTCTTTTATAAAACGCTTAACAGAAACTTTCGTTAGCATCCTCTTATGTTCTGCTTGTGTGTCTGAATTACATAATAACGGACTCGTGGAAAGACTAATAACTATGGACCAACATTTGGGTGAATATTCTATGGATAAAAATGAGATCAGAATCAATTTAGTTATTGGGATTCGTCAGGATTCCGTAGCCAACAGAATCAATGTTACAACAGATAGAGCGAATGAGCTTTGGCTAGACGCAAAAACTTTGGATGAGGATGACCTTGATTTTTTACAATCAGCCTTATCCGAGAAAGAACAAGTGGTCATTGAGTTCAACTCAAATACCAAAGAAATTCAATTAGCCTACTATCCAATTACTGATGTGATCTTTGTTCTCTCAGAACATCAGGAAGAGAATATGGTTCAAGTTCACGCACTGAAACGCCCAACGCTTTGCTTCTTGAGAAAGGAGCATCCACGTTTCAATGAACTCTATGCTCGACTCTCTCAAGCTAATGTAAATCAAAGGAAAGGGGTAACAGCAGCTTTGGCTATCCCACCCGGAAGTCAATATATTGAGGACGTATTAGTTCTTGAACCATCCAAAGCAGACTAATTTTTCCTAGTTCATGGATTTATCAGGAGGATGAAAACTCACCACCTGATAGCCAGAGCATGGGTAAAGAGTTTTTAATGCGTTAGTGGAAACCATTGGAAAACATTAACGCTAAAGGAAATCTAACAGTGCTTAGAGTTCGTTCAACAAGAGCCACATATGCCAAGGAACTGGCTCCAAAACTACGCCAAGCGGATATTCAAGAAATCAAAGCTGCAACTGGGGAGCCACCCCTGATTGCTTTACAAAATGGCATATCTTGGTCTGATTCCTGTTATACAATCGTAGATGAAGACGACAAACCGCTTGCACTTTTTGGCACCGTATCTGATCCAAACAGCAAAGATACGGGTAGAGTCTGGCTTCTCGGCTCCCACGAACTGACTAAACATTCCTTATTCTTTCTCAGAAATAGCCACAAATGGGTGGAAAAATTGCACCAGCGATATGACATCCTTTGGAATTATATAGATGCCAGAAACGAAGTGCATATCCGATGGCTAAAATGGTGTGGTTTCAAATTTGTCAGACGGATTGAAAAATATGGCGTTGAACAAAGATCATTTTATGAGTTTGAGAAACGAGCGTAGCCAACGTAGGGTGCGTCCTACGCACCATCAATGCATACACCACATTTAAGAGGTGCGTGGGATGTACCCTACGCTCGCTACGCTTGCCGGCTGAGTGAACGGCACTCTTTCTTGCAAAAATAACTGACCATTTTGATAAATTTCCCTGACGGCTAACAAAAATTTTTTCGTGTTCGTTGGTAAGAACAGATTTCTCCCGCTGGTCGAAATGACAAGATAATTTAAAAAATCCTATTTCTTTAAGAAATAGGATTTTTAGCAAAATTAACTGTTTGACTCACATAGCCGCCATACATACACACCACATCGATAATATTTTTCCAGCATAATCCGGCATCCACCGAAATTTTTTTCAATATGCGAGTAATCGTGCCATCAACAACTCTTCCACTCCACTCAATAATCGGCGAACGGTATCAGGATTACCGGGATCAATAGCACCACCTCTTTCGCTTTGTCGGGCTTCAGCCGGAAGTTTGTTTATAAGGCTGCGAAATTCGGAGCATAGGGCTTGCAAACCCTCGCCGTCTTGGGGCAGACTGCGTAAAAAATAATTTAATTCGCCTAGCGGACCCTCTTCTTGTAAATTATTAGCGCGATGCGCCCGAGTTTTTAGGCTGATTTTTTCAATCCACACCTTGCCTAAGCCCGCATCGGTAGCCGCCGCGCGAATTTCATTCGTCCAACGATCTGACTGACTGTGCAATTTTTTATGCACTGGACTCGCGCCTTCAATGATAAAACGTAAGGCTAAAGGTCTGCCCTCAGCATTTTGCAGAGATTCTGTGACAGCCACATGCGCTTTGTCTACCACTTCATCAGCCTGAGTAAGCTTACTCACGTCCAGTCGACAGATTTTCCAACGGAAGACATCGACTGGCATAGGGGTGACACTGACTTGTTCCTCTTCTACTTTAACTAAGGAACAACCCTTTGCGCCAGTTTCACGGGCGTGTCGCCCTTGTAGGTTGCCGGAAAAAACTACCCAAGGTTTTTTATGTAAGATTTCGCGTTTGTGGACGTGTCCGAGTGCCCAATAGTCGTAACCGTGTGAGAGTAAACTGGGCATAGTACAAGGAGCATAATTGGCATGGCTTGGGCGACCATTTAAGGCGGTGTGAAGTAGACCAATATTAAAATAGCCGGAGAGGGCGTTGGGATAAGCGGCGCTGAGATCGTCGGAGATAGCTTTATTGGCAAAACTTTGTCCATGTATTGCTACGCCTAAATTTTCTAACAGTTTAGTTTCTGGTTGATGGCAACTAAATTCAGTCACATTGTCTGGTAGCCGTAATTGTCGCGTGATAATGTTACCCGCGTCATGATTGCCAAGTACCATGAATACGGGAATATTTGCCTCGCGCAAGCGGCTCATTTGTTGGTTAAAAAATAGTCCAGTATTGTAGTCTTTCCAATCCACGTCATATAAATCTCCAGCGAGCAATACAAAGTCGACTGCTTCGGTGCAGGCAAGATCAATCATATTAATAAAGGCTCGCCGTGTGGCACTTTGCATTTGATCGACTGGTACCCCATCGTAACGCGCTAGCCCGCTCATGGGACTGTCTAAATGAATATCAGCAGCGTGAATAAATTTCATTTTATTTTTCCCTTTGATGTCAGGCTATGGATATTATATTAAGGCTGAATTTTATTCAATAAGCTGATGTCGTCGAAACTTCGAGCCGAGCTTATTTCTTGGTAGCCAAGATTAAACCAATCAAGATTGCTATCGAAGTCCCCCCATAACTAATCAAGGGTAACAGAACAAACAGAGAACTGCCGAAAACGAGGCTAGCTTTGCTGTTTGCAATAAGTAAGTAAGTGGGAACGATGAATTTGTTTATTTCTTCTGAGGTCACAATTTGGTTGTCAAACATCAACATTATTAACAATCATATTAAGAAATCCGAACACGGGAATGACCAACCCACTATCTCCTCGCCGTAGCCTAGAGTTACTTAATAAAAACACGCTCAGTAGGATGCAACCAGATTCCAACGCAACCACCAACTCGTTCAACTAGCTTCCTAAACGAAAACTTAGAATCGCACTTTCTCAAAATATTATACGCACCACTAGCATCAGCATTAACCAAGATGCCATCTTGGCTTCGGCACCGCGTTTTACCCGTCTGCCGCTATAGGTAGGTTTCGCTTCCTCGTTATACTTCTTAGGCATTTTATCACCATCAACAAAACTCGCCGCGGACGTATAACTCTCGCTCGCAACTTTCAATTCAATTCCATGTTGCCCAAGTTTATAGCGTAATTTCTCTATAAACTGGCCCAGAGACAAATTAACGAAGTTTTGATTGGTTTTCTTGCCTAAGTTAATATGATTAAGCGATTTTGCGACATCACCGATAACAACTTTTGAAATCTTATTAGTTAAACAACTTTTGGCGACATGTGCAGTGGCTTTATGCAGATAATCATTGATTATCGCATTGCGCCAGCCTGTTTCGTCGGCAAAAGTGTTTGCAACTCGTAAACTTTTGCCGACGAAATTGTTGAAGCCGAACTGACCATTTTCTACTTCTATATTTTTCAAGTTTTGACTGGATTTTAGCCTTTCTTTTATTGTAGTAGGCATTAATCGACTTTATCCGCCGACCGTCAATAATAAAAGGTTTAAGAACGCCATTAACGCAAGTGGCTAGATTATTCAAACCCAAGTCGATTGACATGATATTATCGTTTGGAACAACTTGCTGATAGGAAGCTTTATTTTTCTACACAAAAACGGCTTGGAACGAGTTTTTGGAATCATTTATACTTGCTTGATAGTTTTACCTGTCAGTTGTTCTGGTAGAGGAATTTTTAATTCGTTTCCCTTTTTTGCCTCCAAAATCACTTGATTATTATTAACTTGAAAAGCTTGGGAATCATAAATAAGCTTATAATATTGATTTTTCTTGAATCGATGCTGTTTTGGTTGTCCCTTATATTTGCTAGGATTGTTTTTAAAATCCTGAGTGGCTTCAAAAAAAGACTTAAAATTTTTATCCAGTCTTCTCAGGATCTGTTGAGACCGCTTTTTAGGAATCGGTAATTAATTTCACCTTCAAGGTTTGAGACCTGCTTCATGGCTTTGTCCATTTGAGGGTAGGGGAAATAGAGTCCGGTTGCTTCAAAGGCGCAAAGTCCACAAAGTCTGGTTATAGAGGTTCTTGGCGTGGTGAGTCAGTTCTACACTATACGTTTTTAGTAATGTTTCATTGAAAAACAATGAATTAGTGTAATTATTTCATGAATAATTTATTCCTTGTCTAATTGTTCCTTATTACTTTCGTTAGTAACAATTATTTATGTTCCACACTGAAGAAATAAATATTTAAAAAGTCCAAAGCCAACACGGGATAGTCTATCTTTATAAGTTATAAAGATTTTGTTAAGTTGTCCATCAATGGTTAATTTGAGTAGGGAAAAGCGTAAATGAGGTTTAAGTTTTGACGTTCTTTGCCAGCGTGTTTGTAAACGTCTGAGACGTTGTAGATGTATTGCCCGTTGGGTTTGGTTGTAACTTTTATTTTTCCTTGTTTAATTGGTCTTGATAGGTGGGTGCGGGTGATGCCCGTTAATTCTAGTACTTATTTTGCTTTCACGGTATATCGTAGTAGTTCTATTGTCAACAGTTATCTTTATAATGTTTATATTTGTTGTTATTATTGCGTACCATAAATAACACGATAATATTTGGCAACACGAACACGGTAAAGTACGCAACGATTGCCTTCAACTTTCCTAAATCCATCAGGAAATGGATTATATTCTAAGGCCTCGAGAGCTAAAAACTGCTACTTTATTTCTACCTAAACCTATATATAACTACTCACATGACTAAAATATATAGCACAAGTCAATTTGCAAAAAAAGTTGGAAAATCAATATCAACACCCAAAAGAAGGGACAGCTCTGGTGAATTTATAGCAAAAAAACACCACTCCGGACACAAATACCACGACGAAACCGACGTAAAACGACCACTGAGAATTAAAACCAACAACCACGCCAAAAATTGTTTATTATCGCGTCTCCAATCGCGCCCAGGAAGATAAACTTAAATCCCAAATAAAAGCAATGAAACACATACCTAGCCTCCGGCATCACAATTGACGAATGAACACAATAAATTGGCGGCGGAATGAATTTTAAAAGAAAAAAATTCTTAAAACTCATGGACGCCATCCAAAATGGCGAAATATCAAAACTGTTGACTGCCCACAAAGATAGACTAATTAGATTTGGATTTCAATATTTAGAACACTTAGCAACAACAAACTGCTCTAAAATCATAGTTCTTAACCAAGAATCACTAAGCCCCCAACAACAAATGCTAGAAGACTTAACGGCAATTATCCACACCTTTTCCTGTCGCCTATACGGCTTGATAAAGCATAAGAAAGATATAAAGAAAGAAGGCAATTATTGATGAAAGTAACAAGAATCATTAAAAGCAAAAACCTTAATCGTAGTAAATATGAACAATTAGAAGAACAAGCTAAACGCTTAGGTAAAATTCGTTCATAGGCAAAAGTTTTCGCGGTAGCCAAAACTTTTGCCTCGAAAGCAAATGGATAGCCGTGACGGTACCCTTCGTGGGAAACGCAACGGAGATTCATTTCGAGGCAAAAGTTTTCGCGGTAGCGAAAACTTTTGCCTCGAAAACTGTGAAGACGGGGTGGTGTTACAAGCTGATGGGAATGCTGCGCGAAACTTTTGCATCGAAAGCAAGACTTTACGATCAGGAGATTGATCGTTGGATGCCTTTTCAAAAAGTTAAGTCCATCTTGCTGGAACGAACTGAGCGACAACGGCTGGGACTGCTCAGCCAGGACTCTGTGCGACTCGTTTATACGTAAAAAGTACCGTCATATAAGGCTCACAGCAGTCTTAGATGATAGACTTTGAAGGTTTAGTCCATCCTATTTTAGGTGGAGAATTCAAATTGTGGTGGTGCAACTGGCGGTTTACCAGATACCGCACCCCGACATGTCAGTTGGTCGGAAAGCGTGACCCGATTGGACAATCGGATGATGGGTTGTCTGATCAGTGCAAGGGTTAGATGGCAAAATAAGGATGTGGCCTAGCTTAATTTATAGGGCGACGAATTAGAAATATCATAAGTCCCGTCAGGTTGAAGGACACAATGAGTATGGGTTCATTGATAGAGTCTCAATGGATCAACTGCAATATTGACGATAGACACCACAAGATACTCTGGGATATGTGATACGCCTAAGTAAATCATGGACACAATTTGGAAACGAGGAAATTCATCGGTAGTTTTTGCACTGGCTGGATTGCCAGAGGCCCGTTAATCAGCGGGTAGCGCAACCAATGGGTAGGATTTAAGAGGTTGAAGAAGCATAGCGCCCTTTTCATTAACAAACTTTCATAAACATCAAATAATGGGCCTGAAAATAAGAAAACGCACCTCACATAGTGGTAAGACAGTACAACTGGCCAAATCACACAATGAATTACCTCAGCACCAAACAAACTAGTAAAATTTTAGGACTACAACCAAACACACTAAGAACATACGCAGGATGATACAACTGAATCTTATCGCACCGAATCAGGCCAAAGACGATACAACGTCCAAACCTACCTCAGACTACAAAAACAAAACGCCACCACCTGCTATTGCCGAATCTCAAGCCAAAAACAGCGATACGATCTTAAAAAACAAATCCAATTCGTTACACTTGGCAAGTTAGGTCACTACCCTTATCTCCCTGTGGGGACGAGTATGGAATACACCCTAACTAGCCAGTGATTCAAAACGGTACGTGATAGTTTCCAACTCATACCGCTCCTCTCATTACAAACTAAACTAAGTTTGCACTGCTTATTAAGTTCTACTTATGCGCTCTTCCTTGCTACCGATGTTGTGTAACTTGTTTTAATAGCAGGCGGGTCCTCTTTCAGCCCCTTGGCCCATTTATTTCAAACCTAATAATTTTGGATTGCAGTTATCTTGCATTCTAGCTGACAACTATTATGCTTAACCTTCACGCAGCTGCTGAAGGTCAACATAACCGTCGGGGTTCCAATCTTTCCGACGTTTTCTGGCCTTTTCTTTTCTATCTTCGGTATGTAGCCTATCGTGACAATGCTTGTGTAACAGTACTAAGTTGGAATATTCGTCCAGTCCGCCTTGTGACTTAAGCGTCTTATGGTGCACATGCGACAAGTCGTCATTGGTAAAGGCACTCTTGCAGTATGGGCAAATTCCCTTCTGTTTTCTCAGCATTTTCGCCTTAGAGGGCGAAATGTCACCGTAGCCCTTGGATAGTCTTGCAGCCCAATAGGCCGTATCGCCATCATAATATGACCTATCAAAACCAACTCTTGCGTGGCTTCCAACCGGTTCTTTATGTTTAGCGTAAACACGTATGTGCTCTTTTTCTCCACGGAACACCCATCTTAATCCTCCAATGGTTTGGTGAGTATATTTCTTCGTCTTTTTATTCATTATGACTCCAAAAGATTTTTCGTTTACCCATTTAACTCCTTTTTTTGGATGTTTCCGTTTGGCCCATTGTGTTAATCTTAAATACAACAGGTGGTATAGCCTGCTAAACGCTTCATTGGAGTGAACAGTTCTGTAGTAATTTGCCCATCCAGTAATTTTTGGTTGTATTACCTTGATTAGGACATCTGGAGATGCGCCTTTAAGTTTCCATATTGTTTTACTGACATCTTCCCAATGTTTCTTAATCTTGTCTTTCGTTGGTTCCACTCTCAACTCGTGTGATTGCTTTGCACGTCTTTGTTCCGTTTTTGTACCATTCAGCAGTTTTAGCTTATAAGTACCCTTAATTTGTGTCTCATAATGTCTAATATGATGGCCCAAAAAGTCAAAACCTTCCGTGCTCTCCACTATCTTTGTTTTTTATCCCGATAGTTCTAGTCCCCGTTCGCTAAGCCATTTACTGATAAACCGTTCACTTTCTTCTACAACTTCTTTATCCTCATGGAGTACTACAAAGTCGTCGGCGTATCTGACTAAGTCTATGTATAAGTGCTCTCTATATTTATACGATTTGCCAGTTTTCTTGTTAATTTTCCTGTTGACTCTTGTTGTGCCGATTTTCTTTTTCCACCCTTTTATCCCACGCAGGTGTTCAATCAGGTCTGTTTCCATTTGGTCAAGAGCTATATTGGCTAATAATGGAGATATTGTGCCACCTTGCACTACACCTTTTTCAGTATCATGTAATTCTTCATCCTGGATATATCCCGCTTTCAGCCATTTCCTAACAATCTTACGGTTGGTTCTATCAATTTGCATTAGTAAGTACTTATGGTCGATGTTATCAAAGCATCCTGTTATGTCCGCGTCCAGAATCCACTTTTGTTTCCTTATGAGTGCATTAGTGATTTTATCAATCGCATCAATACAACTCATTGCTGGTCTAAATCCATAACTGCTGGGTTCAAATATCCCTTCCCAATAGGGTTCCATTGCAAACTTCATGGATGCTTGTAATGCTCTGTCTCTAATTGTAGGGATGCCTAATGGTCTTAACTTTCCGTTGGCTTTTGGTATCATTACCCTTTTTGCCGGTAATGCTCTATATCCTTTCCAATTAGTTCTATAAATATCAAGCACTTCATCAACCAATTTTAACTTATCTTTTGGCGTTTTGGCTTTTCTTAAATCTACACCAGCAGTTCGTTTTCCGGTGTTATCCGTAGTTACTTCCTTGACTGCCAGTAAAACACCACTCTTGGAGTGTTGAAGTAGCCACATTAAGCTACGTGCTTTTTTATATTTGCCAGATTTCGTTGCCTTGTAAATACGCTTTTGCAAATTGAATACCACTTTCCGTACCTTTTTCCAGATTATCTTGTTCCAGTCCCATGCGGACGTAATCGACAGATTACATTTTTCAAGTGACCATTTGGGTATATCTAGGCTACAATCTTTAGATTGATGGCTTTGGAACAGGCTCTCTGGATACTTCGCATACTTCCAGATAGTATTCATATTTAGCCTCGAAGGGTTGCATTAAAACCTATGGTTTCCCATAATATTTGCAATTAGTTTCTTTACATCGATAAATCAGTTCGTGAGTCAGCATATCTAATTTACTCCGCTTGGATGCTTTTCAACTAGCTTTAGCTTAAGCACTCAATCCTACCCTACGTTTTTCCTTGCAATCCGGCAAGGTACTCTCGCCGTTTCTCCTCGTTCCTCAAGTATGTCTTACTATACAGACGTAGGCAGTGAACAATAATAGGATGTGTTCTGGACAGACGAATTCAGCCCAAAGTACAGCCAAATTCCCTTACTACCTTTTAACCCATGAAGAGTTTGCTTTTTACCGACCTTTTAACATTCATCACCAGGAGTTTCCCCTTTTATCTGCTACGCTTGCCCTTTTGAGGCTTTACCTCCTTGCACTGACAGTGTTAGACATCAACACCACCGGAGATTGCTTTCTGGTCGCTGCCTAACCAGGTGAGATAGGCATTTAGCATATCACACCATACTTTCATCTTGAGTTGTAAGTTTTTGTTTAATATACAAAAGTGCTGTAGCGGATTAGGACGAACGAGTCGCACACCACGCGAAAGCAACCCCCAGGAACCGAAAACATCAAAGACACCCGAAGCGGACTCAACTACAAGCGCCGCAGGCCTAAATCCCTACCGGAACGAACAACGCGCGGAGAACAACTCCAAACTGCGGTTGCCCACAAAGACCGCCGACTCGGGCTTGAACTCAACGAATGGAC
>Ga0209780_1000836_pt1 | contig 18381 bp, 11 predicted proteins | sample WorMetexBAHAMAS2_FD_187384 | JGI IMG/M metagenome (GOLD analysis project Ga0209780, IMG submission 187384) | Marine gutless worms symbiont microbial communities from Max Planck institute for Marine Microbiology, Germany - Inanidrilus exumae... | ecosystem: Host-associated > Annelida > Digestive...
TATATGTACAATATGAATATACATGTAAGTCCGTGTGAAGTTACAATCAATCATTAATATATACGGTGGCGCTAAAAACCGAACCAATTCGCCTTTGTATGAGTCAAAAACTTTGTCAGCAATTTCATCAAAATGCTGACCGGTTTCCAAGTTCCCTTCAGCAGTAAATTCGTATTTTAAAAAGTCATCAATAAAGAGTCCACCACATCGTAAACATTTCACGCAAAAATTCAACCACATCTAAAACATTTAGCAATGTATGCTGTGAAATATCCGGCACCTTCTTTACTCTCAGCGTCGTGGCACAACGGATGATGATATGGCTGGAAAGGTAGCCATGGGTCAGGCATCACATTGCATGCTATACTTTACATACTTGAGTGGTTTATCCACCTAGGGACTCAAAGCCCCGTGAAAGGGAGGCGAACAGTTCGCCTGCGGTCCTGTATGGAATGTGGCATCCTAGCTTCATCTTTTACCGTGATTGACTCACACTAGCAATGGTCCAGTTTTTTCTACGCCACGCCCTCCGCTGACCACATGGCCGCGGTGCGGTCAGAGTTTTTCGAGACTGCGCGAGTTGGTGAGGAGTTCGCGAAGAATGCGCCACGCCTGTTTGGCGGCGGCATCCATCGACGACGACGACTTGCCGCGGAACAGGTCGAGCGTCGGGACGAAGTAGTGCGGACAGCGGCGGTTCTGCAGACACGAGATGAGCTGCAGCAGGATGCCGTTGATTCGGTCTCCGAGACACGTCTCGTCCCACTCCGGCTCGCGCGGGTGTTTCTCGCACTCGTACAGCAGCAGCGTCTTCATGTGGTAGTTCTCGATCGGTTTGCCGGGCAGGTCGAGGTGCTTGTCGCGCAGTGTCCGCAGGATGCTGAGGCACTTGCGCCGACAGCCGCCGAGCAGCAGCATCGTCTCGGCCTGGTGGAACGACACGACCCACGCGTCACCCTCCGCCGCCGACTGCTTGTCCTTCATGTAGATGCTCTCGCGCGACATCAGGTCGAACCCTTCCGTCTTCACCTCGGCCACGAGGTTCGGGTTCGGCCACGGGATGTGCGGCGGCGGCCAGTGCGCAGCGCTGCGTGGCCAGATGCCGGAGCAGTGGAACGCCGGCGTGATCTGGACGACGTAGCGGTCGCGGACGCGCAGTCGGACCTCCGACGTGTCGGCGACCATCTTTACCGCGTCTCGGTACGCACACTTGTCGACGGCGGCCGCCACCAGCGTCTGGAACCGCGACCGGATCTTCCTCGCCGACAGGTACCCGGACGCGGTGATGAACTCGACCCAGAGCGACATGGACCGCTTGCGGCCGTCGCTGAGCTTGAGCACGGCGCAGCCGGGGATGGCGCCGTCGTCGACGAAGTTGAACACGCCCATCTGGTTGAGGTAGAGCACGACCTCGAACTCGGTGGGCGAGTAGACGTGCAGACCGTCGAAGTGGCCGTTGACGTCCTGCAGCGAACTGACAAACCGCGGTTCCTGGACCTCCACCTCGCGTAAGACGTCCTGGACGATCTTGCACACCTCGCGGATGGTCTTAGCGACGGCAACCTTGCGCGCGTGGACGCGCTCATTGTAGAACTTGTTGAGTTGAAACAGCAGCTTGCTCTGCGTCGCCATCATCTTGCCGGCGGCAGTTCTACGTTCGGTGTTTGAAGTCTCGCCTTTTAAATCAGGCTCCGCACGCGACCATCGTTAGTACAGACAGCGTCTGCGTGAACAGTCGATGTTATAGTCGCAAAACTGCTAACAGAGAGTCCAGATGTGCTACTATTATCTGCTCAGATCGTATTGCAACGAATTTCGTCTTTATAATCTGCTCCAGAAATCGATCACAGGGTCGAAACTGCACGACATCGAAAGTCGTCAATACACGCATGCGCAGTAGACGGAAATTCGGTCGTTGATGTCGTGTCTGTTCGTCGCGGTCTGAGAACGTCGAATGCGGTCGCCGGAAGCACCACCGGCGTCAGCGAATCTACCGCTGTTGGCATAATTACCGCCGCGTCGGGGCATCAGCAACCGCAGCCGGGCGCCGGCAGGACTGACGGACCGACCACGCCTCTTGGACGGCCATCCGGCGCCAGCAGCTCGACTGCCCGCTCGGACCAATAGCGTCCAGCGCGGTTCGACTCGCGCTGCGGCCACCTTCACCGCTGCTGCTGCTGGTTCTGACCACGCCATCCTCCACGCATCTCTAATGTGATCTGCACGATGCTGCAGTATGGTCATACGGTAACCCACTAAAATGTTGTTGGATGGCCACTATTTGGTTACCACTTTTTGTTACAACCAACAGTGTGAAAGATTGTTTCCATGTCAGCGTACAGTCGTTATGGCAATGTCAATAAAAAGTCGTATCTAATTTGTATTTTATACAACATTCTGCAGATGCGTTTTTAATATTGCGTTACTGCTATAGTAGAGAATGTTCAACGAACAGAAATTTACGCATTATCAGCTGGCTAAGTTTTTTTAAAACTCATTAAAATTTATTAATGCTTTAGGAGATACGTAAAAGACTAAAAGTGTTCTTTTCTGAAATGTTATTAGCTTTAATCATGTCTTATATTAAGCATTCCTTGCAGATTCAACTTAATCTGACACATAATAACTTTTCTGATTAGCATGAATGTATCCACCGAAGAGTGACAGTTGCCAACATTATATACGCTGTATCATGCCATTTGTAAACAGATATGGCGCTGTAGAAATTATAACAAAGTATCGATTTAAGTTCTTTGACAATAAAACATTATGGTGCTCGTAAACTAGCATAATTTCAGACGGTGTTGAGATATGTGAAATGAGTACCAAATACATCGCATTTAACGCTAGTAGAGTGACACTGAAATACATTGAAGTTTGAGAAAATTACTAATGAATATTTCACGTTCTCACTTTTTGGGGACATGCACAGTATAAATACGACTGTATTATTGCAATGTTTGTAATTCTATTTTATTTTATGGTTGATTTTAAAAAATTCCTAATTATTTAAGAATTTACGAGTATAGTCGAAGCATAAATATTTATCGTCGTTGATTCAGTCGGCAAAATTAGCGCGAAGTGAGCTAAGTGCGATGACATCATCCAAGTGCGTCACGTGACTGAGCGAAAGAAAACCAGAAGTAGCGAGCTATGGAGCGTGACGTCACGATGACGTATAGAAAACAGTTACCGGCCCGCTGGCCTGTCGTGTTCGTCACAGCATCTGTTATCCATAGCAGATTGTTCCATTTCACAACAGCGAAGCCGCAGCGGGACAGATTATTATCAAGCTACACGCAGGTGCCCGAACACCGCGCCAATTAACTCGACAATGATTGACAGATTGAGCAGCGTCGAACGCATTATGGAAAAGCGGTCGAGGTTGGACGATTTCTTCATTCACGCTTGAATTACTATACCGTATCACGCTTTCGAACATTCATAACTGTGTTCAACTACTAATATAAAAGTCTGTAGGCCTCAACAACAATCTGCCCATGTCGCTGTGTCTAGTAGCGTTAGGTTGCGTTGTTGCCGACTAGTTTCAGTGGTCCAGGTTGAGCGGTTGGCTTGGTGTGTATGCGTACACGTGTCTGTCTGTATGTGTCCGGACATTAAATAACCTTTGACCGACATATTTGGCATGCTGATTCAATTTGACATCTTGGCTCAAGTTCGAAGGTCAAATCATAGTCAATGTCTCGCAATATCACAGAAACGGTGCAAGATATCGTTCCTACTATGGGCAACCCCTATACAAGATCTTTTTAAACACAAGTCGTATGAATGTGAGACGTCATTTATTTTACTCTGAACGTGTTGCCGGTTTGTGGAACAGTTTGCCGCCATCGATAGTCAATTTTAGTAGTTTGTTATTATTCAAGAAAACAATTAATAATGTGCATGTTAACCTATTTACAAGATATTGATCACTTACCTGTTTATTTAGTTTGCAACTTTGCATTGTCATAGTCTCTTTTTACATATCGCTATATGTATTACTATGTGACATGTTAGTGGCCTATAGCCCTTTATCGCTAATAAATCATCAGATAGGGACATAGTTACGATTGAAGGCTAATAGGAACCCGTATGCGCTCTATCGAATGGTGCTATTTCCAATGACCTTAAGTGACCCTAACTACCGCAAACTACACCATTTTCCACATTTTGCATTGCCTTTTGTATTCATCTAACCGATGGATACAGGAACTTCAAATTTGGTATGCAGGTTGATCATGGCAAGTCCTAGCTTCAAGGATGACAAATTACCCCCGAAATGGCCATGATCACGGTCGCGTGACCCATTTTAAATTTTTGAAATCCAATTATGTCTTTGGAATTGCTAAAACTAGACTCGCCAAATTTTGCACACACGTAGGCTATATGAATTATATGGCCACAATCATATCTTTGGCACTTGAATCGAAAAGTGTGTGTGGCTTGTAATTTCAACTGCCTCATCAAAACTGAAATACTTTGCAGAAATAGTGCAAGATAATGTCGTTGTTACTACAGACCACTAATAAAAAGTAATATGGCATATATAGCGTTAATTCTGATGACTTGAGTGACCTCCACGGTCATTCCCCTATTGCAAGCCTTTTCAAATGGTATTTTCCTAAGTTGTGCAGTAGTTGACAAGATTTCAATTGACACAGAGCGTCGCGCGGTCCCTCAGCGATAGCTGAGCTTCTAGTTTTCACTCGGTCGTGGTTCTGCGTCTGTTCTCTGTTCCAGATGCGCTGCGGCTGACACGGCGGTGATTGTGTCGCGATACATCGGAGACGACCGCGGCGAGGCGAAGAGATAAGACTGACGAAATTAACTAGCCACCGAGCCGTACACCTAGACTCGCAGACCAGAGGCATGCGTGTCCTCCCGCAGCGGGAATTACGGAACTACTCCGCGCATGCGCAGGGCATCAGCGAGATATCGTTAAGGGAAGAGAGTGCAGGCGAGGAAACGGACGAACAATGAAGAATTCTCTCCAGTTTGTCGGGATTGATTCGACTCGGAGCTCGTTATCGCGTCGCTGGCGGGGCTCGCTCGTCGACGTGGCACACAGCGTCGTCGACGGAGAGGAGCGGAGCGGTGAGCAGTCGGTCTCGGCGGCGTAGAGTTACCGACGGCCATCGGCGTCAAGCAGGGATAGAGTTACACGCTCGCTCCCGGTCATTGCGGTGCCGAAGTTACAGCTACTGTCTGCTGCTGCAGCCGCCCGACTGCCTGGCCACATCCTCCACCGTTACGCATGCACCTGCTACTGTCTCGCGCTCGACATTTTCAACACCCACGTGACTCAACCTATCCGAGTCAGTCACCACTTGACGAAGACAAAAGTCTGTCAATCCAAACTGACACAAGTATTCAATACACAAAAGTATTTCTTTTCCAATCGTTATTTTGTGATATCTGGAATGCCTTACCTGACACAGTGGTATAGAAGCTTCTTGTGTGAATGTTTTAAGCGGCTATTGGAATTGGATCTTGTTGATTTATTGTTGATTTAGTTAAGGACTACATGTTGTAATTTGTGTAATTTCTCCAACACTGATTTTTATATTTTGGGTAGCTGTAAGAGCAGTTTATTAACTGCCTTTTTGTCCACAGGCTTCAGGTGTACACGAATTTCCACTACTTTAATGGGTGAATAAAGATGACGACGATGACGATGAAATCGCCCGCTCAAATAACGCAAACATCTACCGCAGTATAGGGACTAAACGTTAAACTGGGTTGACATTTACTTATGACGGTATATAAGAGTTGATGACTTATTTCTGTTTCACTCTGATCACTTATCGCACTATATAATCCTTTAGCATCAGTTACTAACCCATACCTTTTTGCTGTCGAAAGATAACGCGTATACCGCAGTCCTAAAATCTCGCCTACATTATCGGCAGCAGATGCTGTGGAGACGCAGGTACTCTCAGTGTTCTAATCTGCCGTTGTCTCGTGGTCCATTATAAGAATGCGTTCGTAACGCGATTACGTCGCCTGCTTTTAGCGGCGCCGTCACCAGTCAGAGCAGTTGCTAACGACGTTACGTGTCCATAAAGCAGACATCGTTGGCTGGTCGACGTGAGATGCTGGTCAGTGGTCAGTCAGTCGCAGCAGTCACGCAGCGCGTGCGTCGGACCGCATCAGAGTACAATCTGTCAACGCAAGTCGCACGGAAAGATCATCATGCAACGACGTCATCGTCCGTCGTGTTAGCCTTACTTACTATCTTCATTCGACGTGATATACACTGAATAGAAGACAGTAAACGAACTAGAAAGCTTTTACTGGAGGTCGCACTCTCACTTTAGCAACGCTTCAGTCGATAGTGCATTTTAGACTGGTTGACTGTTATTTATTTATAGTTTCCGTTTCAGTCTAACTTTCGAACTTGACCTAGATATGTACGTAAAAGGTCATCTATGACTGGTTCAAAAGTGATCGTCCAGACACAGACACACATACCGACCATACTGCTCTACCAATATCGTAGACATCCAAAGCCTTCATCGCTGTGTGATAAACGCACACATGGCATAGCCTGTCGTAGAGCATTGTGGGTGATGCCATTGACGAATGATGGTAGAAACTTTAGGCCTTCGTGAATGAAAAAGAACACTTGCTACAGTAATAATTGAATATAAACTCGGATTGGTTGTGCAGATAAACTGGATGTTTTAGACTGTCACTCAACTGTAATGCGCAACTTTGGTTGATGAGTTAACATTAAGCACGTGTTTCCCAAGGTAGTGTAAAAGCAGTACGTAGGTGAGGTGGGTAAATCAATAATTGTTATTTTGCAAATTAACTCAGTACACTGTACACCGAATATTATATAAATCGGTCAACATTTGTATAAACTAGGCATATGAATAGGGGAGGGCGTTTTCTGAACCACGGTTTAGTTAAAATTGAAATGTGACGGTCAACATGTATCCAGTGCAATGGCATATAACAAATTCATATTTTGTTGGCGGGTCTGTCAGTACTTGTGCAGCAGTTGACCACTGCCTGGACATCGGCGCAACGCCGATCGACTGACAGTTGGCAATTACACGGCCAGTGCCCATCAGTCCATCAGTGGCACGCAGTCCATCATTGGTCGGTCAGTCTATGGTCATTCCCTGTCCATCGGCGCATCGTTCCATGCCGGACGCATGTGCACGCCGTCAGCCGTGACGTGGTCGACGGCGATGGCGTCCATAATGCCGAATCTGACTTTAAATAGGCAGCGTAATCAATACGACCTCGCGACATGAGTCTCACTCACGACAGCAGGTTCTTCATAAGCCCGGCACGATTGCTCATTGTGTGGTGCTTGCGTCTCCACGTTAACGCGCGGAATCAAAAGAAAAAAGTTCACATGAAAATGTTTACCACGCTGGCCGTGTCTAGCGGAAAGCGTAATGTAACGGTCTGGCGTTCGTCCATTTGTCTGTCAGTTTGTCTGTCCCGTCGGCGTTCTTGCTGTAACTCACCAGAGGGCTGCATGCGAAGCGGCCAGCGTACATTTGGCCGGACAATAAGGAAAAATCGACATACTTGTTTTATCATGGTAAGAATCGCAGCAAATAATGATGTGTAACTAGTCTAACTTAGATTAATATAGTTAGCGTGAACAGTGATCGATAGCGTCCTGCATATTATTTAGGCTCTGCAAAGTAGGCTAAGTAAGCGAAGAAAATCATGCGTCACACTGCGCTGTAATTTCTCAAATCCCAAATAAATGATGTTTAAGAGATCTGCCACAGACTTATCGGCAAACTGTTCCACAAACGAGGCCCTGCAACAGCAAAGCTTCTATCACCAAATCTGTTGTGGGTTCGTGGAACTGTTAGTGTCCTATCAGTAGATGAGCGCAGAAGGCGACGACCATACTCGGAGACGAGATGAATGTCAGTAGTCAGGTAAGTAGGTGCAAGTGAAGCTAGCGACTGGTGTACAAGACAAGCAATCTCAAACTCCACTCGTCTCTGAACTGGCAGCCAGTGTAACATTCACATCGAGTTATCTCGTATCATCGTATGTCAAATCGAACACCAAAATAGCAGTGACGGTGTTCATGAATTAGCAATAGAAAAGTATAGCTAATTAAATAGTAAGTTTAAAAATTGTTAGTCAGCAGTAGAAATATTTGATCCATTCTGTTTTTCCTTGCCTCTCAAGGGGTCGCCAAAACTCAGCCCTAATCGCTATACTTAGCCCAAGACTAGTGCTGGTAGCATCTTCTTTAATTCTTGGCTACGATGTACCGCATTGTCTAATTACAACTTACAAATTCAGTTGTATGCGCTGCACCGGCTTACGAGTCTTATGGCTTACGTTTTTGCCAGATTGACTAACTAATTGTGTGGCTGCTGATGTCCGTTGTAGACATAGGCGGTACGAGTGCGCCGGTGGAATAATGCGACTTTCGCGACAATGCATACTACGCCAACTATAAATTATGGAACAGGACTTCTCAGCTGTCGCAGACGAACCGCGCGACGCTCTCTGTCATGGCCAACGTGTTGTAAATAGACGGGCATTCAGTGTGACAGACTTGCGACGCCTCAACACCGAATTTTCAGCTTTTTACACCAGACCCATGTTTTGGGCAGTAGCAGTAAAAAGTCACTAAACTGCAGGTCGAATGTACGAAAAAGCCTTTTTCACAAGGCCAAGCATTGCGACTTTCGACCATTTCGGTACCTGGTAGGCCTATAGGCCTTCTCCATTTTGGTCCGAATTGTATGCTGGTGTTCGTAAATAAGCTACAGAATTAGTTCAAAGTACGCTTTTAAAACGTATAGGCATGTTAGGGGATGCGAACACTTTGCTTCTCAGACGTATGTCCCATTCGCTTTCTCACCCACCTTCTTCTCCTTCCATTCCATTCCAGTCGTGGGATTTCCTGTCGTGGGGATTCCCCAGCCACGACCAGAGTGACCTGAGAAATTTTCACAAATCCGATGAAAACCTTAGTAGGTATCCTCCTACATCCGACTGTTGTAGTATAGTACGTTGGTGTAGTACTTTTTGGACCCCTAGATAAAATTTTCTGGTTATGTCCCTTATTCCTGTACCTCCTAAGAAACCCAGCTGGGGGCTCTTGGAGCGCTGTATTGAGCATTACGCATAAGCGTATGCGGGCACAACCCGGCCACAAAACACTTTGTTGCGCCGAGTGCGACAGTTCTGACAATATCGCTCCTAACCTCAGTCGGAAAATTTAGTCTTGCAAAAGGAGGGAATTCTGTCGCATCCAGCTGCATCAGCCAAAAATCAGTGTGCCGTATTAGAAAGAGAAGTTCGCGCGTTGGTCTATAGACCTACTTGGTGACAAGCAGAAATCGCCGGTGGACTGGATGCGCACAAAGAGGCAAAGTGTTAGACGGAGAGTAGCTGGCAGATGGAATTTCACACCAGACCATCCAGTAGTCGTTAACGCAACACCACGACATGCGACACTTCGTTATCATATTGATTGCCGGCTAAGCAGCTTCGCCGTCACCGTCTATTAGTCTTCGGTACACTCTCGGTTTCACGGTCGCGTATTTTCAACACCAACAAGTGCTGTTAAATGTCGGTAAAAATAAACGGTTAATTCAAGACTACCACTCTTATTACACGTGTCAAACGATGGCCAACTTCCGTCACTGCTGTAGCAGTCGCCATCTGGCGAGTGCGATTAAGGTGCCCGACGTCGACATAGTCTGCAGTTGAAAACGGACATTTAGGCCTAAATTCAGACAGTTGAAAATATGACCAGGTCCTACATGCTCAATTTGCTCATTGCTCACAGGCATCAGTTTATGCAGAACGAATAGGTCACATTCACTGGACAACAACCATATCTGCCGTATCCCGCCGTCGCAACGCTGCGTTTGGATACAGCCAGGCTAAGTGAGAACGTTTCAACCGATCAGTCCCTCCAATACTGCACCGTCGGTCGATATCTGAGACTGACAGCTCCTGGAAGCGGCCATCTGGTTGTACTCGTACCAGTGGATGTAACTTACAACGTAACCCCAGTTGCAGTTATATTTCTAACTCCTATCAGTTTAGAAGACGGACGAAAAAAACAAGCAGAACAACGTCGATTCTTTGCCCTTCCCTCCCCCGCCTTGAGGCACGCAAAGTCCCAACCCCAGAAACTGGGCACGGTGATAGAGTAGATCCATAGCATTTTTGGAATGCAACGTAGTTTGGTCATTGGGGAGCTGAAAATCTGGGGGAAACGCACCCCGAGGTCAAGAACCCATAACTTTGGAACCCCTGAGCAAATCCCCCAAATTTTAATACTTAATCGACCATGGACTTGGCCTCGAAACTCTGAAAATTTCGTACAAATGGCGCGAGGGATACGCTCTTGCGCGACGTTTATATTAAGAAATTGCGTACTTGGGGCCTCCCACCCTCACCCCTGCACGATAGGGGCAAAATATGGCGTGGTAACAATAAAGCCAGAATGTACTTCAAAGCATTTTATGTACAGAAGTACACATAAAAATTTGCTGAAGACAAATGGCAATAGCATGATGCAGAACATTAACACTGTCACAAAATGTTGCATGAACAGAGATTTACCAAACAAAATTCATTCGTTACAAGTACTTTAACATCCCTTTTCAGCACAAATATGGGTAGGCTATATCAGAGACGAAAGGTCAGGGGTGGAGAGCTATCCCTACCCAGTGAAGGAAGGCCACCGATATATTAACTTCAACCCTGGTTGCCTTTTTGTTCAACAGCCATAAAGGGAAAGGGATCAAGAGGCTCATTTAAATTATTACGCTAGCAACTACAACAGGGGGAGACAACTATCACACTGCAAGACAAAACTAAATTAAATACGACAAAACATAGCATGCATCATTAACTAAAAAATACATATAACGTAAAATCAACACAAAAAAACTAAAGCCAGGTTTAGTCGCCTTGGAATGGGGACTATTCTGGTAGAATGGAAAGGAATGGAAAAGCAAGAAGATAGATAAGGCTAGTAAAAAAGGGAAAAGATAAAAGATACTAAAAGATAACAGTAGAAAGTGGGGAAGTGTAAAGATAAGGAGGGAAGGTAAATTGCCCGGGGCCCACACAGGGCAAATTCATTCGTCAACCAATCACCCCAGAATCTGACGCAGAAGAAGAGCAATCAGTGTAATGCTGCATATATATGACAATTCAATTTCAGCAGCAAACACTAAAATGCACAGCATACAGGGTCCAATGACACAAATACCACGAAACTTCTTTCTTACAAGTAAGCTAAATTTATTTATGTAATTTTGATTACTAATTTTAAATACTGCATATACTGCACTTGAATTCATCAGAGTAACTGTCTCTCTGTCACACATGATATATCTGACATTAAATTTCTGGAACAATACTCTATTCTGGTCTGTCACTCTTTAACCAACATTATGCAGTACTACAACTTTATTTCGGCTACTCTGTAAAAATAGTACTGGCATTGCATAGACGGCGTAACAGCAGCAACGCAACTTCTGTCAGGAGTTCAATGGTGGGATAAAGAAAGAGGACAGGCCGCTGGATAGGGTTAGTGCTTTGTGTTCCATTCAGTATTTTGATACTAACAATTGGGTCACAGGAGGACTTCCAGCATGAAAAACCCAGTTCCATTATCCCAAGGATTTGCTTCCAGTCCAGGTAGAGAGAGGAGGACCAAACGAAGTAGTAACAGACTCCGGTTTACCTGAAAAAACAGCCACTGAATGTAAGTACTTCAACTTCAAACGTTGTTCACCATGCTTAACTTCATTTTTCACCCATTCCAAAGATACAGGCCTAGAGGATATCAAAAAAGTCCACTTTGTGGGCAAATTCTGAAGTTCAGAAGGCGAGCAGGGGTTAGAACTGGCTAGTTATTGAACTCGACTGAAATATTATGCTGATAAACATTTGGTGTGTTTTCCATCACCAACAACATTCCAGTCATAATTGACTTACTAACATACACTGATATTTCTGACGATAATTATGCAGTCGACCATAACTGGCATTTGCCAATCGGACTCTGGCGTCGGTTTAACGTTCATTACCACTACGCGAGTTAGGGAGTGAGTATTTGCACCAACCCACTAGAGGTGGTGCTGCGACACATAACGTCAATACAGGCACATAAATATGTTTTTATGGCAAATAAGTATATGTAAAACATGTAGAATGACATAAATGCAGGCATATAAAACATCCAAAATTTTTGTTAAATCACACATTATTAGTATCAGCATTTTTTCCATGAAAACGAATGGAAATAAAGCCATCAAGATAAAAGACAAGATCAATCGATCAGCAAACACCAGCTTGTTCAGGTGGCTGCCTGGTAATGTTCAATACCAACACTAGACAACTGCGATGCCCATGAACCAGGATGTGCCTTGTGCAGGTACAAACCGACTTCATCTTTCTTAACCTAAGTAAACAACGAGCACTCTGTGAATACTAGTTAACTACAGTGTGAGTCAAAAAAACAATAAACTTGACTTCTGATCATAACTTTGGCAAATGTAGACCGATTTACAAAATTCTTTAACTATCAGATTCCTGAGGAAACTCTATGTATTCTATTACAGCATCATCCACCTCACCTTGACTCTGTTGCTACACTACCTTGAGAAATTCAAAAATGTAAAATAACGGCTGTCATACCATCATAATTACACGGTTTTGCTTGAAACTTAACAGAACGTAATAACATTTAGTCAACAAAAGCTACAAAAAAATCAGTGACGATTTCCGTGCAATATATGAAGCACAGAATGCAGATAACACTAGAACGTTGGGAATATGATTTGACAATAAACTCATTGAAGCCTAGCAACAAACGACTTCTCTGCAGTCACAAGGTGACAGTAGTGTTTGTAACTAATACCTACCACAGTATACCTGCCTGATAAATAGTCCGATGGTTAAAGCAAGTGCTAAAACGTCCATCTCAGATACAAACACAAGCTTGCAGACATTTTAAGCCATTCACTTGTGCAAGCTTCATCAATGACTGTCTGCTGCAGCCCATGTTACATGTCAATCATCCACTGATTTTGTTCGCTGACATCACGGATCCTCTTCTAAGCACTGCTGCATTGTTTTTCAGATTTTAAAGTCACAGAATTAATTCAGACCTCAGCTAATAAGGCGGCCTCTTATCTTGCAAGATGAATTTTGAGGTCTCACATGCAATATGCCATTGAAATTGGCAGCAATTGTAATTTTCAAATTTTGTAATGTAGAAACATATTTAAGGTGAGGTAAAAAATCTTTATGATGTGTGTGTACACAATTTCCTTAGGAATCTGTAAGTGAAAGAATTTTATAAATCGGTCTACATTTGCCAAAGTTATGATCAAAAGTCAAAGTACTGTTTTTTGACTCACAGTGTACATAAAACACTAGAGCATAACAAATCTGAGCAAGTCGTTCACACCCTTGGACTCTTACCAAACAGATTGTACCAGTCAATGGGCGGTGACATTCTGTGGCTGGGAAGGTAACCGTTGGTCTGGCATCACACTGGCCATGCATTACAGACTTCAGTGGTCTAATCATCTATAGAACGGCAGCCCAGGGGGGTTTGATTAAAGGAACGAGCTACCAATATCTGAGTATATATGCATGGGTGGCTTGCCCTGGAATGTATACATCTGGACGTCTGCCGGGTACCAGCTTCTGCGTTAACATACAGCAGACCCCCAAAGTAACCCAAAAATCGACTAGCCTAAATATTCTAGGTACCGTCTGTCACTAATTGCATAAAGTGTACGGTAGTAACCCGGCAGACGTCCAGATGTATACATTCCAGGGCAAGCCAGCCATGCATATATACTCAGATATTGGTACCTTGTTCCTTTAATCAAACCCTCCTGGGCTGCCGGTCTATTTATGGGCTGAAGGTCTATAAAAGGGAGATAAGCAACTCACCTATGTTCAATGGATTATGGCACCCTTTACCTAACATCATGCGTCCAGACCTTTCCTTTATCTTTTTGAAGTATGCTGATTTAAATTTACTATTAATGAATTCAAGCAATGCTTCAACACAGAACAGCTAGAAATGTGTGGCAAAGCCCAGCATGTAGCTCCTGACACAAACTCGCCTGTACAACTCAAGGGTTACTGGACCAAAGTTCACCAAATTTTATCAAACATAGAGCGGTCATCATCGGTATTAACGCGTGCATCCACTTTGCGATCCTCTCATCCGTTGCAGAATGCTAGCACGCACAAAGGAGCTGGGGTATGCCAATTTTGCTGATTCAAGCAAAAAATTGGTTACCATAGCAACATCCCTTAAGCAATGGCAAAAAGGTCAGATTGATCATGCCCACCCATAATGTGTACCTAATAGCATACATAGCCTTTTGGCATGCCATACTGGGTGGGCTAAAATATCAGGTACTACCTGAAATTTTAGCCCACCCAGTATGGCATGCCGAAAGGCTGTATATTCTGCCGATGTTACTTTTTCATTTTCTTGAAGAAAATAAAAAAGTAACATTGGCAGAATATATAGCCTTTCAGTATGCCATACTGGGTGGGCTAAAATATCATTTATGCACATGGCAGCACTGACTTCATATTACTGCTTCCAGTGTGTCAATTTCTGCGGAAAACATCAAAAAAACGATATAAATGTATAATCCACCACCACACACCAGTAACTCCTGATACAAATAAAGACTGATTGATTGTAACTCTATTTAACGGCCGTTTACCAAGTGACCTCAGCTCGTCACACTCTTTGATTTCTTATCCACTTGTTCCAGCAGACAAACTCTCAGCATAAGTGGCATGCGTTTACTGCAGACTGTTTGCACTTACTGTCACCAACTACCAGCATCAAAGCACTGTAGGAAGTGTAATGCACTACAGCTCCTCTTACTTACAACTACCCAACCTCCATACCTTCATAACCTCATCTCTGTTCAACGTCCTCGCAGTACTCGCTCTTCATCCGCCGTTACTCTTGCTCGGCCACCTTCATCATCCTCTCTAAAAATAGCTGATCGCTCCTTTCATTATGCTTCACCTTGTCTCTGGAATAAGCTCCTTTTGTCTTTCTGTCAACCTCATTCTAGTACCTGTTCCTCCATTTCCGACTCACCTATACCTTCACCCATAACTTCTTCCTCTTCTGATTCACCACTCTGCTCATCCATAACTCCCTTTCTCTTTCACTCCCGGCACAAAACCTACCTCTTTCACTAATCCTACCCCGTGTAGTTTCATTTCTTCCTCCTGGACTGCCTCCACGGACTTTTGCCTGCACCGTTTCTTCTGAGCTACTCGGTTTTTGTTTTCATTATTTCCTTATTTTTTCGTTTCTATGCTGTGTGCTAGATTAACCTAGCCATACCGTCAGCTTTTGAGTGCATGTAAATATGCCATATCGTATCATATCCCACCCTCATCATTGCTTCATCCACCATCAGAATGGACATTGCTCCATTTATGCTGCCTCTCTGATGTCAGAACCTACAATTAGGGCTATAATATGTGACATTTAATACTGTAAAAATAAACTGACAATAAAATATAAGCCATGTCATTTCCCTTCACTTAAATAATGATCCTATAAAAATGACAACAGCATGTACACATACAAATTTATGAACTCAGCATTTATTACCTTAAAGTACGTCTTCTTCTCATCTGTGAGTATCTCGCCTGGTAGCTGCTTAACTTCATAGCAATATTTTGACATCTGACTCTTTCCTTTAGGAACCACCGTCAAACATATTGACCTGCACATACAAAATTACATCTCACTAAAATATTAGATATCATACTTTGAAAACATTCCACAGTCCTTGATAGGTGTGTGTGGTGTGCGTGCTATGTAGGGTGAAGGAGGGAAATTAGGCTTGAGCAGCTTGTCAGGTATTTCTAAACGTGCCCCCTCTAGGCGTGGCCTACTGTCTAACGAAGCCCGGACTGGCACTTATTCAGTGCCAGCCCCACCGGTCTGCCGTTCAGCACCCAGCCACCTGATTTACGCTTCTGCAGCGTCAGCCAGGAGACTTAGTCACATCTATCTGCTTCGGCTCTCACGTCAGCGCGGCTGATACCTTGATGCTGCTAATCAAGACATCAGCAACTGTCACAGTTTATAGAGGACACCGTCGAACCCTTTACCTGCCCAGGATTAACTCCCTGTTCATCATGTGCATAGGAATTATTAGAAATAATTCTTTGGTAGGCGGACGCGCCCGGGCTGAGTCGAACCCCAGCCACTGAACGCGTCACGCTCTACTGCACATGGCGGCCGAGTGTGTTAACCACTCGGCCACAATGGCAGATGACAGACAGGGTCCCAGCATATACTTTGCTAGCACAGCATCATGATGCATGCAGTACAACACTGCAATAATTAAAATAAAAACCAAAACGTGACAAGCAATACAACAGCAATCGGAATAAAATCAATATAAAATGTACTAGGAACATAAAATTTTCAAGAAAGCATGCTATGCTAGAAACGCTATGGAACTGAATAAACTTATGCACTAGAGTTTGATGATCTGATACCTAAACGTTATACATTATGTAAAAAAATATAATCTGATTAAAGTATAAGGGGGAAAGTAGAAATGTGTCCCAAATATATCGCCGGATGGACTCTTAACTGGAAAAATAGGGGCTCAGATGCCAGTGGTGGACAAACTGAAGGAGGGGGACATAAATTCTTGAGCTACCCTCACTTTAACTACCAGTTATGTTAGTCATTTAGTCTGAGAAGCAGTGGTAGCTATAGAAAATTTTTTGAAAATTGTTATAATGAACTTCTACATCAAAACAATGGCAGATGGATGCAAAATGTTAAAACATCACCTTATGTTAATGCAGTAATGCTGAGCGGTTTTGCCAGTAGGACTACAGGGCCACGCTACGGTAGGCAGTATGTCTGAAGCATCAGCAGCGGTGTATGCTATTCGTTCTGAAGGCAGACGTCATAGCATATGCCCGGTCAGCTAGTGCCAGACAAGGGCATGCGAGTGTAAACCAAAAACTCTAGGTGGAGAACAGAAAGACAGCATGTCAGTGCAATAGCCTTCAGCAGGTGGTCTAGTACATATGATAAGTATCAACAAACCTCTCTGTTCGTTCAAATGTAATATCAGCATTGTTGGCATTACTCCCAAACAGTGACGTTTTCAGGCCCTTTACATCAACGCCAATGTATACATAGTTCTCGGGATCTTTTTTGTCATCGTAATATTCCACTGCATACAAAAAAATACAATAACATATGCTAGGCGCCTGAGTATGGGACAGTGACCAAACAGAGCTGTTAAAAGCTGAATTTTCAGCACCGAGAAAAGAAATCCCTCAGTGCAATTCTCACATTTTTCGACACTTAGGCATATCAGATTTCAAGATGCATATAGTATCCACCGCAGACGTGTTTGTCTAACTGAGCTGCATAGAACACACACCGACACTGCTCACTCCATTTTTCAATTCAATTAATCAACGGACCACATCCTGTTTTTATCTCACTGCACTGCATTGTTTTTATCCGAAGTCAACAGATTTTGTTGTTTCCTGCACGGCTTTCTCAACACGCATGTCACTCCATCCATAAACTGAGAGTGGATCTTTGTTTCCACAAAAAAAGCAGACGCAGTCTGATGCGGATCCTATTCATGATGAATATATTATGGTTAGTGCTAGTGCCAGATCGGCGATCTGATGATAAAGGAAAAGGCCCAGAAATTACTAGTGCCAGATCGCTGATAATTACTAGGTGTAGATCAACGATTTCATTCACCAGAAGGCGACACATAACGCAACCGAACTATTACTGCTAACAAGTCAAACTAAACTGACCCTAACCGTAACACTAACCTTAACCGACACAGTAGCCCTAATATTTATGCACACTTCGTTGACACCCATAAAAAGGTTTCACCACATTTATAAACGGAATTTTTCGCGGAGGTGCGTAGCAGGGTTTTTGGGTGGGGGTATTTTTTGCACTACCCAGCAGTTGCACTACCCGTTGGCTGATGTAGCTGTACTCAGCTCAAAAAAACGCCAGCGACGAGAAGTCGATAGTTCATGCTTTAGGGTTTATTGTGGGGTATACATATAAGAAAAGGGGCTAGGTCTTTTGGGGGCATAACAGAAAGAAACAATAGAGTATGTATTAAGACGACTGCCGGACGTGTAGTACAGATAAATGACATATACTGCATAGAATTCCTATCTGGCGCTAGCAATTTTGCAGCTGTTAGTACCAGATCGGCGATCTGGTACTAGAATTAACAAGTCAAGTCAAGTCAAGTCAATGCTGTTGACGAACGCAGGCTCTTCTGAGCCTCTATGTCCGTATCGTTGATAAGACACTAATACTGATTTTAATAA
>Ga0209780_1000837_pt1 | contig 18375 bp, 10 predicted proteins | sample WorMetexBAHAMAS2_FD_187384 | JGI IMG/M metagenome (GOLD analysis project Ga0209780, IMG submission 187384) | Marine gutless worms symbiont microbial communities from Max Planck institute for Marine Microbiology, Germany - Inanidrilus exumae... | ecosystem: Host-associated > Annelida > Digestive...
GATCCACCCCGCTCATATCTTGGATAGGTGACTTAGACACATATTTCTGCATCACACCTAGATCAGTGCTGCTATTTTCCAATTTTTGTTTGGGAACTGCTTGGTCAGCTTTTTGCCTCATACCATTTTAATTCATACAAGTTGTAATCAGAATACGGTATTCAGTGCTGAAAACTATCATAATCTTGGAGTTGTCTGATAACACAGCAACACCTAAGCTGGTTTTCTGCATCAGTATATGATAAAAAGATAATTAAAAGTGAGCACTTAGATGGTCTTTACCATGTACACTATAATATAGTTCTACCTTAAAGGCACGATATAACCTAAATTGTGTGTTGAAAGCGCCGTTTAACCCCAACCAACCAACCATGTACGCATTTGCTGCCAACAGTATGGGTGCTTTTAGTGTGACAGAAGTATGGCATGGTCTTGTTTGCAAGGTGTAGTAGTTACACAAATTATAGATGTGGCGGGCATTCTGCATAGAAGCTTGTTGCAAATTTATTAGGCCACATTTTTGCCAATTTTTATCAAGAATCGGCCAAATTTGACAAAGTTATTGTAAAACTAAAGGGTATACTTTTTATTGGGACAGTGTATTGTTTGCTTGGTTTAGGATCTCAAACTAATGCAGTTACTGACTGACATGTTTAAATGTGAGATGTTGTGTATAAGTAGACTAATAATTTCTTATCAATGCAGAAGTTTATTTTGGGCTCTGGAGGTAATGAATGCTCTGATGGTCAAGGAATTGGAGATCAGCATTGGCTGGTGGTCCTCGTGTCTCAGTAATCCTCTTACAGTTTACATTGTTAGAATTTTGGTACAGGGTACAAAATTGTGCAGTTGGTGGGCTACAGAAAATTGCAGTTCCAAACAGATATGTTTGTTTGCGTTTTGTTGTAGTACTGCCATTATGTTGCGGGCTTGGTCGGTATCGGGCTTTCACGGTTATTTTCTGTATCAAAGTTGGAAGATGCATCCATTGGTGCTAACACAAAGCTGTCAAACTCCATGGGATTGTTTCTGCAGAAGACAAACATCATTAGAGACTACCTTGAAGATGTCCTTCAGGGTCGACATTTTTGGCCACGGCAGGTAAATGCATAATCTACTATGTGTAATGCTTTTACAACAAGAGTTACGTAGCAAGATGCTCATCAGTTGCAGAGATATCATGCAGAACTCAGTAATATTTGAACTGTTAAGTTAATTTTCTGGGATATGACAGTTGACAACAGTTGTGTGTGAGATATTTGTTCCCATAATTTTCAAGTGCTGTAAATGAATTTAGGTATCAGTGGTATCAACGACTTATGTCAGTTACACTTGGTTGGCAACCATATTGCTGCAATGAAATAGCCTAAAAACAAAGCCTGGAGAATAAAGTAAAGTTATGGAAGACTGGAGAATTAACCTTATTTTACACAAAAACTAGCTGAAATGACCTTGAGTTTATTAATAATGGCACTATGCAATATTCTGTATAAAGCTGCTGATCAGTGCCTGTAGTAATTATGTCTTGCACCATTTTTGACATGTTACCTTTCACACTTGTTTAGCATAAGTGACTTCTTGTAAAGTTCTTGTAACCTTGACCAGTCTTGGACAGTCCTCCGTAAGTTCTACGACAGCTAAAGTTACAGCTCAGCACTTACATTCAACTTCCTGTTTGTTGATAATCATTTCATAGTTAGCTAATGGTTCTGCTACATTTTACAAAATATTGCATTTAAAAAGGCAGTTGGTGACGGAAATGTTTTAAATCGATGTTGTACAGATTTGACAACTTTCAATGGTAACTAGTTATCTGAAGAAAATGAATTTCAAAATTTGTTAACAATCATGAATTTTTGCAAATTTTAAAACCAGAAGTCACTGATTTTCAATCGTGTGTTACCAACTCTAGTCATGCATTGGCATTAGATTTATCAGTACTGCTGCGCTGAAGACTGTCAAACAGTCACACCATAATAATGTTGATATTATCATGATGTGATATTGCTAGGTGTGGAGCAAATATGCAGAGGAACTGAAGGATCTGGCAGCACCAGGGAAGAGGCATGATGCTGTCACGTGCATGAATGAACTGATCATGAATGCACTCGGACACATTCCTGATGTCATCGAGTACCTGTCCCACATCCGAAATCAGTCTGTCTTCAACTTTTGTGCTATTCCACAGGTACTGGCATTGTTTGTTTATCAGTTTATTTCTATTTGGTAATTACCCATCTGTTCCCCAAACCACAGTAATTCACTGAGTTTTTGGAGATGAATGCATGATTGATGCATATTTTTAAATTCTACTTTCTTGCCATTAACAACAAGCTAAATTGTGTGAATTGTTGTGTAAATGTATTATGGTGGCATCCATTTTCCTACCCTAACACACCTACCATTATCCGTTGTCAGTTTTATGCATATTTTCAACCATTTTATTGCATTTGCAATTATACTAATATGAAGATGGTATGCTGGTTGATGGTTGTGCTGTTACACTCACTGGGCGGGTGTCTTTGATTGTTAGACTTTCCAATTATCATATTGGTTTTTGATTTATGTGACAACTTGAGTGTTTACCAAATCTCTCCTCTATATGTTCGTGAAAATTTCTAATGAGTAACGTTAACTAGCTGATCTCCAGTATATCCGAACCATGATGGTGAAGCGTACAGTAATTTAGAAAAATTATTGCATCAGAAACTTCTTTCTAGAGAGTCATCTGGCAGATTTCACTGTTTCAGCTGACACAGTATATGTTTGCTGTGTGACAGTTTGTGAGTTTTTCTGGTACAGCTGATTTGCTGAAACACTCATTTTTATTATGACCCGTTTTGTGTTGAGCCTTTAAACCCTGATCATTCACTCTAGTTAGATAATGCAGAAGTTTGTTCATGGCACAGTTTCTACTTGCCCTTGAAAGTCCTGAAAAAGTCCTTGAATTTACTTGGGATACTGTAGGTGTTGTCTGTCAATTTGTAGTCAAACTTCAACCTATTATAATTGGTGCATTTTTTATTTGAATCGACTGTGATTGCATGCTACTTGTGATGCAGGTTTAGATGTGTTCATAGCTTATTATATTTGCCGAGTCTAGTTGTAAGCGTCTGTTTCTCCGTCTTTCTATGTGTCTGTATGTCCCATCGGTGCATATTCAACATGACTCACCAGGGGGAGCACATGATGAGACCATTGTACATTTCATTCGGAGTATTACAAGGATGGACATAATTGTCAGTATAGTAATGATGGGATGGCCTTGTATTACATTAGTTCAGTGCTGGAAGGTCTCTGAAAACATCTTATTACTGGACTGCAGAAGTCCTTGAAAAGACTTGGAATTTAGATGTCACAAAGAGTAGCAAGCATGTCATGGTGATGTGCCAGGTAATGGCCGTTGCGACATTGGAGCGCTGTTACAACAACCCGAACGTGTTCACAGGAGTCGTGAAGATTCGCAAGGGAGAAACGGTTCGCATGATAATGATGGCGACAAACATCAATGCTGTCAAGGCAATCTTCTCTCACTTTGTGTCCAAAGTAAGTCATATGCAGTTCCACACTAACAGCTATGGTGATTTTTGTGATGAATAACTAAATAAACTAGAAAAAATGACTCAGTCATGGTTGCATCAATCACCTTAAAGCAGAAAGAACTTGATTAACACAGAAAATATCTACCGATGTTACTTCTTTACAGTTTAAAATTCAGGTCTGCTTTTAGCCAGTCATGCCTTTGTCTCGCCTCGTAATGTGCATGCATGGCCGAAAAAGGTTTTCATGCTGTGAATGTTTTCTTTCCTTGGACTGTGAACTTTGAATGTGAACTGGAGAAGCAGCGTCAAGGTGAACCACTGTGCTAAATGTGTTTTCCGGACAGACGAACACAGAGTAGAGTGACTGCTCTGTCTGGACCTCATAGTGGTCAGTAATAAATGGTTGCAAACAGAGTTGAACACCACTCGGCATAAACCTACCACTGAGAAGTAATCCAACAGAATTTTTTAATAGAGCCAATAACTGACTGATTAATATTTGCAGCCTTATGTTTCAAAATAGTATTAATTCATAATCTGTATCTGTTAAAAATGCTAATGGTGTGCTTGAAATGATGTGGAGTGCCTCAGGTAATTGTGGCAGTTGATTAGCCCAGTTTGATTTTTGACGGCTATTATTAGACCACATCGCACACATTGCACAAAATGCGAGCTATTGCTACAGACAGAGTATTGTGGTTTGTGTGTGTGTGTGTGTGTCTGTGTTGGTTGCATTCATAAGCCCTGCAAAAACGGCTGAACCGATCAAGATGACGTTTGTTGAGCTAACTTGGGTGGGCCCAAGGATGCAACTCATGTATTAGATGGGGGTCCAAATTTCCGGAGAAGAAGGGGCAATTTTTGGATGTTGTGCACCCCATTGAAAAGCATGGGGAGTCTCTGTTGTGGTGTATGCAAAAACGGCTGAACCGATCGAGATGATATTTGGGAGCTGACACATGGGCCATGTTTTAGATGGGGTAAATGGAGATAATTAATTAAAGGTATTATATGATAACATACATACGGACATTAAAACGGGTTGTTGTTGTTGTTGTAGTAATGTAATGTATAATGATAATGTGAGTGGGCTCATCTGCATTGTTTGTCACTGGAAGTTGTTAAATGTGTGTGCCACTGGTACTATATCGGGTAAGCTTCACACCATTGTGTATGTGCGTGTGTGTTTCTGTGTGTCATACAGATACAAGAGCGTGCATCTGCTAGCGATCTGTCCAGTGCCAAGTCACAGCAGTGTTTACAGAAGGCAGTGGACCTGACTGTGTCTCCAGTAGCATACATTTCCCGATCACCGTACACACCTCTCTACCTGTCACTAGCAGTGCTCGTCATCATCTTCGTCTGGCGTTACTTACTTGCGTTTCTGCTTCTGTTCATTGACATTGACATGACTGATTGACAGAAGTCAAGGTTCTTCCATTTATTCAGTGTCAGTTCATTCCCTCAACTCTGTCATTTTATTTCAGGTGCATTTTTACCATGCGATGCTGTGCTAGCGCAGTCCATCTGTCTGTCACAATCCGGCACTGTACTAAAATGACAAAACATAGGATCACGAAAATACCACCATATGATAGAACAGGGACTCATAGTTTTTTGATGCCAAAGATCGCGACGAAAGTCCAATGGGGTCACCCCCAATGTGTCGCCAAATAGAGGCCGGGTAGGTTAAAATCGACAATTTTCCACCAATATCTCATTGTATCTTATAGATGGTGCAAGATAGGGACATAGTTACTGTGGAAGGCTAATAGGAACTCGTATGCATTCTATCGAATGATGCTATTTTCAGTGATTTTGAGTGGCCCCTAACTACCACAAACCACCCCAATATTGACATTTTGTATAGACTTTCATGTCTTTGTAGTGGGTGGAGATAGAGACTTCAGGTAGGCAGGTTGATCGTAGTAAGTACCAGCCCTTGGATGACAAATCATCCATGAAATGGCTATGGTCAGGTCACATGATCCATATAAAATTTGGTTGGCACGAACCATATCTCTCAACGGCTGAAGCTGGACTTGTCAAATTTTGCATATTGAGTTTTATATTACGGATGACAAACCACCCCAAATAGGGGCTTGGTCTGAGTCATGTGACCCATTTTCAGTTTTGATGCCCGCAATCATATTGCCAGAATGGATGAAGTGATAGTCACCAAATTTTGTATGCAAGAAGAATACGTCAATGCTGGCCTTAGGATGACAGACTATCCCCTTATGGTTGTGGTCAGGATCACGTGACCTGATTTTTTAACTTTTGCCCCAATCATATCTTTGGAATTGATGAAGCTAGGCATTTCGCATTTTGTATGCTGATTGATACACAGGAGTACTAATGCATGCATGATATATTACCCCCAAAAGCGATGTGTTCTGAGTCACGTGACCTCTTTAAATTTAGTGAAATTAATAATAATATATCGTTAATGATGCAAGATAGAGACATAGTTGCAATGGAAGACTGATAAAAAATTATATGTGGCCTATAGAATGGCACTATTGTCAGTTCCCTTGAATGACCTTGAAGGTCACTGAACAGCTTCAACTGTATGGTGGTTTATGTAGCATTACACAATTTATATTTCTTCAACCAAATAATGTACCTAATTGCGGCTTATTTATTTAATCTAAAACTACTATTATTATTATATTTTCATTATTATTTTGAAGTATCTTACTCCAAAGAAGTAATCCGTATTAAATTGTAATATTTGTTGTCCTAGCTGGATAATTAATGGCCACTAGCCTCCATTTTCAGATTTACTGGACACCGTTTGCACGATAAATTAGATTGTAGCATCAAACTGATTAAACGGATGGGTTCTGCTTACTGTTGAAACATTTTTGTTGTTGTTTTTGTGATTTTTGTTGTTGGTAATGATTATGATGATTGCTTGATTAAGAAACTGATTTTTCAATAAGTTGATTGGTTGGTTCTTTGGTTGATTGGTTGAGAGATATCATGTGGCTGGGATCTTCGAGAAATGTAAAGCTAATTCAGTCCTTACAGCAGAGAGTAATGATACACATCTTAAGAGGCTGGAGGGAAGTTACAGGATTACACTGTTTCTCAGTGTGGTATAAATTATTTTTAAAAGTGTTTCAGTTTTAAAATGTAAATTATATCCAAATGTAATATTTCTTATTAAAATTTGCATTTACGTTGCTGTTCTGGTTAAGAAGGAATACTTACCTATCGATTTTGTCTTTTAAATACAAAATATTTTTTCCAGTGTTGCAAACAGTTACAGTAGCTCACTTTGCAAGAGTACATTTTAATGAGTCAGCATCACGTCTTAAATGAGGCAGCTGTTATTTGTTAGTGACATATGCTAGTAAATTTAGTTGCAGTGGAGTCTCTAATGTTTTGTCTGAGAGACAGTTAACAGCTGCTTCTACTGTAGGAGTGATATAGTGATATCCTGTTGCTAAGGAGTCAGTGGATGAAGATTGGATGACATCCGTGATAGGTCACAGATAAGGCATTCAGCTACCGTACACGAAAAATTGCACTAGGCATTAGGCAAGTGAAACTGGGTTACCCGTTTGGCCCATTGATCACGAGTGGCCAAAAGGGGTAAGCCATATTCACTTGGAAACTGGCCAACTGAACTGGTGTGTGCTTGTGCGTGCACACATGTGTGCGTGTGTGTGTTGTTTTGTGTATATATAAGACCACTGAAGCCCAGCAGTCTCTGATTCGGACCAGACGATTGAATTGCTCTATTTTACCTTTGCAACAAAGCGTATTTCACACAATATATATTTCGGTTATAGATGCTTTTTGAATGAACGTTCTGAAATACCTAATATTGTAAATCTGTTTAAAATAATACTTCCATTACTTGTATTTGCTGTTCGTTATGTTAGATATTGCTTTGACATAGGCGCCGATTTTCAGAAATTACTGTGGGAGTGATACCTTATTTCATCCTCTGTCCCTTCCCTCCCCTCATTAAGTCCATATAGAGGTCTGGGGAGCAGTGTAAGCTCTCTTTAGTTAGCCCAGGCATATCGATGCTCCCCTCGTGGATGTGGGCGTAGTCCAGTTGCCTGCCAAATGATTTTTCGTGCATTTTGACACTGAAACTGTGCACCTTTACTCACATAATGACAGGTTTTTATGTTTTACTTTACATGTTGCGTGTAAAGTAGTTGCATTAAGATTGTGCCAGAAGACGAGATGCAAAATGGGGCTTATTGTACTGTTGCAAAAAAATCATCAGGATCAAATGCTGCAGGGTTCTCCCCACAGGTTTTTGGCCATGGTGGTATTGGCCCCATAGAGTCGGCACCTATGCTGTTTGGTATGTCTTTACAATAGTATGTTCTTTTGACCTTTGTCACTTAAGGTCACTCTTTGGTTTCTCTTCAAATCTGAACTTGTTTGCCTCAATGCGTTTACTTTATCAGTTGTTCCGTAGACACATGTTGAGTTCTGCATACATGCACTGTAAGTTGGCAGTTTTACTGTGCATTGCTATACTAACACGGTATATGCTATGGCCCTGTGTCTATGTGTCTGTCCATCTGTCCTTCTGTCTGTCACAAGTTGGAGTTCTACCAAAACGGCTAAACATAGGATCACGCAAACATTGTCACACAATTTGTCAGATGTTGCTATTTTCAGTCACCTTGAATAACCACTAACTACCCCAAAGTACCCATATTCTTATGTTTTGGGTCTTCCTTCATATATATCAGAATGACTGAAGCTAGTCCTCAAATTTTGATTGAGGTATATCAAATATGAGCTTCAGCATGAGAAACTACCCCAAAATACGCATGCTCAGGGTCATGTGATGCATTTTAAAATTTGGGGTCCCCAGTTCTATCTCTGGAATGACAAGTTAGAGTCGTCAAATTTTTGTGTATGCACAGGTTGGCCATATAAAGTGTTAGCCTTGGGATGACAAACAACCCCTAAATTGGCATGGTCAAGATCACGAGACCTATTTTTAAATGTTGGGGCCCATCATGTCTCTGGAATAGGTGAAACTGTACACTTCAAGTTGATGTGCAGATTGATTATGGTGACAGTGCTAGCATGATAGATAACCCCCAAATGGGGTGACCTCTTTAAATTTTGGTAAATAGGTGACAATATCTCAGAAACAGTACAAGGTAGAGACATAGTTACTGTGTAAGACTAATAGGAAATCGTACGGTGCTGTCGAATGACAACAATACCAATGACCTTGAGTGACTTTGAAGGTCACTTCTTCTATTTGAAACCTTTATAACTACAGAATCTATGGAAATAGTGCATATTAACTGCAGTCCATTTACATATGAATTGGAAAGCTTGTATGGACTTAGTCACATACGCTGCAAAAGTGATAATATCTCAGTAATGGTTCAAGCCAGAGACATTGTTACTACAGGCATTAATAGGAAATGATATATGGCCTATCAAATGGCGGCAATTCGGATGACCTTAAGTGACTTCATGGTCGTTCACCTACTGCAAGCCTTTTAAAATGCAGTTTTTTGTACACCTGTGCAGCATTTGACAAGATTTCAACTGACATTGCATCGCATGGTTTCTGTGCAGCAGCTGAGCTTCTTGTTTTAGTTTACTGAGCCTAAGTCCATAGAGTTACATTTACATTGCCATGTACATTGCACAAATATATTTTTGATACACCGTGTGTGACATCTTCCAATGAGTGTGATTTGTGTCATGATAAGCAATATGGTGTATGTGTGGTGCAAGAGAAATAGACTGAATCATAATCGTTTAAGAGGTGTTACTGTTTTTGCAAAAAATCGAGATTTTATTATATTCAGTGGTACCGTGTCCCAATAAAGCTTTTTATTTTTTGACTAACTCTCTCAAAAATTAACCGATTTTAATGATTTTTGGTATGTGAGATCTCGAGAAAATTTGACATCCAGTACTTATAAAATGGCCCACTTCACCGATCTGCTGTAGCCACTTTATTTTGGACAATCCACAAAAGTCATTTTCAACTATGCTATTAATACGTACTTCTGATTGTGTGCGGTATCTGAGAAAAAATGAGCTGTAACCGTGACTGTGAATCTTGCCCAGCACATCTGAAAAATGTCACCGCACCATTCTTTGTGTAATGCAAAACTTGTTTATCAGATTCAAGGTATATTGTTTTCCTCCAAATGTTGATGGCTTTGAAAAGAGCCGGTTGTGATGTGTAGCAATGAATGACGAGCAAGTAACGTCACAGTAAGTGTTCAAAGTGACCAGCTTCTGCGTAATTACACACTTCCAGTCTTTTTCACCATTAATCGGTTGCATAGTCCACCACAGTCTGCTGAAATTCAGCCCATGTCTCAACCGGCCGCTGGATTGGTACTTGATATACACGCTGCTGCATTGTGCCTCAGATGCGGTAATGTACCGGCTTTAGATCGGGACTGTAATGGCTGGCCACATGTCAGGACTAATGAACTGGACTGTCTCGCGGCGAAGAAGCTGGACTATTTCGTGAGCGGGATGTGCTGGTGCATTGTTTTGCTGAGATAACGCAAATCATCAGAAGTACGTACTAGTAGTATTGTTGAAAATGACTCTTTTGGATTTCCCAAGATAAAGTGGCTACAGCTGATAGGTGAGGTGGGCAGCTTTATAAGCTTTTTTGTTTTTATGTTAAATTTCCTCAAGATTTCACATACCAAAAATGATTACAATCGGTTAATTTTTGACAGAGTAATTCAAAAAATAAATAGGGAACATTTTTGGGACACTGTGTAGTATAACATAAATAGGTGTATGCATATTTTTGCTGGAATTGTGGACCTGTAGCAGATGTATGTGGACTTCTTCGATGCACTGTGACAACATACTTAAGTAAAAGTTATAGTAACCTATGAATTACAAGAAACGGTAGCCCTCGAAAAGTTAGTCCAGCAAAATGCAACAGTGTGATGCAGAAACCCTGCAGCAGATGAAAATGACAGAAAACCACGTTCACAAGTGTGTAAAACCTGGTCAGTTGAAGAATAGACAAACTTAGCAGTTAATATGAGTTCATAAAGCTCAATAATGAGCTCTGTGTGAAGTGTTATCTAATTGGATTATTGCATGTTTGCATTTTGTTTTCTCATGTTATTTGCTTGTAAGTTGTAACGAAATCTTACGTGGCAGAAAATAATGAAAAGTAAAAGTAAATGGTAAAAAGTTACTTCATTAGAACTCAGAAGTACAAACGTAACTGCTTATTTTGAGTGTTTCATTACATCAGAAAGTACTGTAGACTTCACTTGAGTATTGTAAAGCGTTAGTTTTACTTTACTGTTCAAGGTTGATGACATGTGCCTTTTTCATATGCATTATACTGTATTTTGACTTGCTCAAGAGTGTTTTAGTCTAAATGACGTTGTTATTGTGAAACGTTTGTATTTACAGTTTGTAGTAGAGCTAAATATGTTGCAGCCGATGGGACGCAATCACAGTGTAACACTTACCACTTGTAAGGGCGACCAGCTAAGCCCATGCTGAATGCCAAAATCGAGGGTATCAGAACTCCAAAACCCCTCAACCAACTGTCACAAAATTTGACATAAATGATTAGGCCTATGTCAAAATTCACAGCGATCGTCTCAGTGGAGGCGTTCCAGCAAATAGGAGAAATATTGTAAATATTACTCTCGTTGGTTTATAGTTTTTACCGCGCGACGCTATGCTAGCGCAATACATGCTGTATTCGTGTGTCTGTCCGTCTGTCTGTCCGTCCGTTACAAGCTGGCACTGTACCAAAACGGCTAAACATAGGATCACGAAAACAGCACGCTACGATAGCGCGGGGACTCTAGTTCTCTGATGCCTAAGATTTCGGCGGAATTCTAACGGGGTCTCCCCAACGGGAGCGCCAAATAGAGGTGGGGCAGGTTCAGCTAGGCGATTTTTGACCAATATCTCGCTATATTTCAGAAACGACGCTCTTGACATTGTTACTATTGAAGGCTATTAGGAACTTGTATACGTTCTATCGAATAGTGCTATTTCCTGTAACCATTTTGTATTGCCTTTCATATCTTCGTAGTGGGTGGAGATAGAGACTTCAAATTTGGTAGGCAAGTTGATCATAGCAAGTACCAGCCCTCGGACGACAAACTGTCTCTGATAAGGGCGTGGTCAGATCACGTTAACCATACAAAATTTGGTGGGCATCGACCATATCTCTGGAACGGCTGATGCTAGAGTCGTCAAATGTCGTATTCAGGTACGCTATGTCAAGTCACGCCATAAGGATGACAAACACCCTTAAAAGAGGCGTGGTGAGGGTCGCGTGGCCCATTTTTAATTTGTGGGCCCCCAATGATATCTATGGAACCGCTGAAGCTAGAATCATTAAATTTTACACACAGGTAGACTGTATCAAATCCTAGCTTACGGATGACAAACCACCCCTAAAAGGGGCGTGGTCAGCGTCATATGACCCATTTTCAATTTCGATGCCCGCAATCATATGATGCCTAAATTTTGTATGCAGGTAGAGTATATCAAGTGTTGGCCTTGGATGACATACTTCCCTCTAATGGGCGTGGTTAGGCTCAAGTGACAGAGTCAGTGTCACAAGACGTCTTTAAATTTTGGGAAATATATAATAATATATCGTTAACAGTGCAAGATGGAGACAGTTGCAATGGGTGACTAATAGGAAATCGTTTGTGGCCTATCAAATGGCACCATTGCCAATGACCTTGAAGGTCACGTTTGCTGTTTGCAACGTTTCTAACTCCCATGCTCGTGAAACAGCACGAATTTACCAACATAGCGCGTCGTGCGGTCCCGCTGCGGTAGTTGAGATTCTTGTTATAGGCTCGCTCGAAGAGCCTATATTGGAAATACTCTACGGGCAAAAATGGTCTTCATGCGTTTGGCAATAACTCCGCAGAAAGTGAACCGATTTGGTTGAAATCTGGAAGAGTGTGAGCCAAATGTAGGGGGGGCTGGACTTGGCAGATTTTGGGCGCGATCCGCGCTGTAGCGACAGTTTGAGAGAGATCGTTTTTCAAAAAAACGCAAAATATTGTTCACAAATTATCCAAGTCTTGCGACTTCAGGCTGTCATAATTCCGCAATGATTACAGATCGCCGGAAATTCACTTCCAAATGGTCCCTCTACGGGATGTCTAATTTCCATTATTACCGTTAGAATCAATTCAAAGTCTTTTCCCTGGATGTACGTTCCGTACAAGTAAGATACCAATTTTTCGGCAACGTCTGATGTCCGATATTGCGTATTAAAACCAATAGTACGCCGCAGTGCTGATGCAGTCCAGCGAGCGATATATTGAAGAAAAGCAGACTGGATTGGAAACTGAAAATAAGTAACAGGGCAGATAACGCTGGCATCACTCAGTCGCAGGCACGTGACACTAGGTATCGTCGAATGCAGCAACTAAGCAGCTTGTGCGTCAGTAGATAAGTAAACAGTCGTGTCACCTGTCGAGTACGCCTGTGGGAAACGCTCTCTTCGAGTCTATATTACAGTGTCTCCAGATACACTGCAACCCGTCTAGTTCTTTTTTGTGACACCAATTTTTGCTCGCGTCCCGAGACTAAACTGCAGAACCGTTTTACACTGTTTGATTCAGAGGACGTCCATTCCAGATTATTGCATTCTTACTAGGATAAAAAAACCACTAAAGTTCTCGCCCCCCCCAAATGGCGTGAATTGGCATTTTTAAAGCCTAGCTGGAATAAGAATGAAACATCTTCACAACTACACTGCCGATTGCAACCAAATGTTGCACTAAGATGGAGACGTCCAACTACTCGATCTCTCTGTGTGGTCCAATGACCAATGCAAGCGTAAAACAAATCAAAATGGCGGACGGCCGCCATTTAAAAAACAATCGTCATTTCTGTGCAACTGTTCAACTTCAAGCTATCGCAAGTCGCAACAAAATTTGGCAGAATGATGTCCGGGCCTACTCTTAACCCTATTGCACTCGAAAATTTTAATGTGTCGTTTTAAAGCTATGGCTGACTCTCCGTTGCACTTGGTTGTAAACTGGCCAGTTTTTACCATTTATGATTAACAATGAAACAAACTTCACTGGATCATGGGTACTACCGGTAGGCCGGGTACCGGCGGGTAGGGTAGTCGAGTGGTATAAAGATCAATCCGCACAGCCCTAGTTTTCAGGAATGCGGCAATATTGCTTCCTAATTATGTATTCTTTCCTCGTAGGTTGCGTAATTTATGACGTAAGTTCACTTTGCGACGTAAATATTACAAAATAATAAGTAGATGAGTTTTACGGGATGAAAGTGGTGAACAGAAATGCCTTTCGTTGTTATATTGACTTTTGTTACCTATAGCTTGGTGATAATTGCAGCATTTTCGCATCATGTGTCGCCGTTCGTTGCCGCCGAGGGGATCGTCTCTGAGGTACGTACCGGCTAGTACGGCAGTTTTGCACAAGGACGTGTCTCCGTACAGAGCCGCTCTATACCAAGTCGGTACAGAGCCGCTTACTTTTTTACCCACCAAAAGACTATAGGCATACCCCTCTTTTCTTAAACTACCGGGTACCCCAAAATACACCTTTTTCTTTACTGTAGCATGATTAGTTATATTATTTATCGATGTCAGTATGAGATAGTGCTAAAACATTCCCTCTGGTGCGAAAAATTCCTTTTATAAATGCAGAAAAATGTTTCAATGGGTTGTTTTCGGTATTTGGCACTACCCAATATTAGGGGTTAGGGTTAGTGTTAGGTTAGTGTTCTGTTAGGGTTAGTGCTACGGTTAGGGTCAGTTTTAGAGTTATTTAGTTGTTGCTTTTGATCGATATTAACACATTTCTTAATTACAGTTTAGTTCAGACAAATGGCGCCATCTGGTGTACATTCAGGGAAATAAAGCGGCTCTGTACCGTCTTGGTACAGAGCCGCACGGCTCTGTACACAATCGGTACAGAGCGGCTCTGTAGGCCTACGGAGCATTGGCTTTGCACGAATATCGAATATCGATATCCGTAGCAGAGATGTGCTGTCCAACTTCATGCAGGCGTTCGCTGATGATCGATACCCAGTCTTACCAGCAGCAACGTCAGTTGTGTACTCTCTGTTACTCGATTGTTTCCTCACGGACTAAAAAAACTTCACTGTGAAAGGAATGAGAGATGTTACGGTTAGTTGGTTGGTTAGGTTAGTTGATTCCAAAATCAAAACTGAAAGTCAACGTTCATTGAGCACGTGCATTAGCCTACACGCAATTGACGACCTTAGAAGGACGCGTCAGTGTACGTTCGACCGCCTGGGTCCGCAGCTACACGTAAAGTTGCGTCCGCGGACGTGCGAAAAGCTTGCGGACGCGTCCGCGGACGGAACCGTCCGTCCGCTTCCGCACATCTCTGGTTCGTAAGGAACAAACAGTTGAGAGTATACATATGGCTATTCACAGGATTAATGGAGGTAAATGAAATACCACCACGACCATTTTAACAGCCGTTTCCCTGCAAGCAAACCTGGGTTAGCCGGTTCCCCTTTGGTTTCTTCCTCCCCACTTGTTCTGGAAGACAACCTTTGGGGTTAGTGGCACAGATTTGTTATACTTATGAACGCCATGTCCTTTCTGTCACCAACCAACATTCAAAGCACTGAAGAAAACTCTGCCCAAACCCCCTGCAGTGATAATTGAATATGTGACAAAGTACGATACGATACAATACGATATGGTAGATTAACGTGTGCTCAATTGCTGTCGAGATGACCATCAGCTTAATCTAGCGCACGGCACAGAAACGAAAAAAATCAGGAAAAACGAAAAACAATAACCGAGTAACTCAGAAGAAACGGTCCACGCAGTGAAGGATTATATTGTCTTGCTGTTCATGTTCGAACTTCCTGTTAACCAGAAAACATTTTCGTTTTCATCATGGAAATACAGAAAAGCCTGAACATTTCAGCATTTTTATGATTTTGGTTGACCAAAAATGCTAAAGCAGCTGAAAAAACAACGCTAACGTACGTTAGCCCTGTACTCTGCTGACTTTAATTGCAGCTGAATGTTCATCCGCATGAAAAGTCTTCTTAGTTGCCTCGACCAGTAGCTGCTGCTTCAGTCTTCTGTTAACTTAACTGTTACAAGTTACAAAGGGCCACATAATTTTCAGTTGTTTTCTTATGAGCAACCGCTCATAGCATACACCTTTGCCAAGACAAAACTGCATAATAAGGATTCTGTTTTGCTGGCATTATAATAAATGTACTGCAATATTTTGTTGAAGTTAACGAGAGCCAAAACGACACTGTGGACTGACGGTCGTCGGTGGAGGAGGCATACAAGACTTCTGGGTGCTGTTGACTCAGGGAAAGCACCGAAGAGATCGCCTTGCCATCCTAACTACTGCCGTAATGGAGGATCCTGTAAGCTTGACAAAAGGCAACACAGCGGGTTTCGCTGTGTCTGCAAGCCACAGTTCTCCGGACTTCGCTGCGATAGCGGTATAGGCTGTAACTATGTGTACTATTTTATCAGCTGCTCATCTTTAAGGCACTCAGTTAAGGTTTTACGTCCCACTCGACAATAAGTAGGTCACGAAGTCGTTCTATACCCAGCCAATTAAGCACTTAGCATGGTACTGGAGAAACTAAACCTAACACAACAAAAGCAGACATGCATCAGTAAACTAAAGACACTGTAACACAAACATTAAACAAAAAACACAGCTATTGCAGAGGGACCGCGCGACGCGCTATGTTAGTAAATTCGTACTATGTTTCACGAGCGATGGGCATTATAAAGGTTTCAAACAGCAAAAGTGACCTTCAAGGTCATTCAAGGGCATTAGCAATGGTGCCGTTCGATTGGCCACATACGATTTGCTGTTAGTCTTCCATTTAAACTATGTCTCTATCTTGCACCGTTGACGAGATTGTCACTTATTTCCCAAAATTACAGAGGTCACGTGACCCTAAACAAATCCCTTTCGGGAGTAATACATCATGCAAGTACTCGTACTCCTATGTATCAATCAGTAGGCTACACGAAATTTAAAGGGCTTAGGTTCACCAATTACAAAGATATGATTGGGGCAAAATTGAAAAAAACGGGTCACGTGACAATGACCACGCCCATTTAAGGGGTGATTTGTCACCTTAGGCTAGGATTTGATACAGTCTACCTCCATGCAAAATATGACGATTCTAGCTTCAGCCGTTCCAGAGACATCATTGGGGATCCAACATTTAAAGTGGTTGACGCTGATGACGCTCCGTTTAAGGGTGATTTGTCATCCGTATGCTGGGACTTGACATAGCCTACATGCATGCAGAATTTGACGATTCTGACCACTCTATATATAGCTTCAGCCATTCCGGAGATATGGTAGGTGCCCAGTGCCCACCAAAATTTAAATGGTTCACGTGACCTGAACACGCCCCTTTCAGGGATGGTTTGCTACCGTCAATCTACCTACCAAATTTGGTCTCTAACTCTCTACCCACTACGAAGATATAAAAGGTGATACAAAATATCGAAAATGGGGTGGTTTGGGGTAGTTAGGGGGCATTCAAGGTCATTGGAAATAGCGCCATTCGATACATTGCATACGAGTTCCTATTAGTGTTCCATAATAACTATATCCCTATCTTGTACCGTTTCTGAGATATGGGGAGATGTTGGTCGAAAATCGCCAATTTGAACCTACCCCACCTCTATTTGGCGCCCCCGTAGGGGTGACGCCGTTGGAATTTCGCCGAGATTTTTGGCGTTAGAAAACTATAGAGGCCCTGAGCTATCGTTTGGCATTGTTTGCGTGATCCTACGTTTAGCCGTTTTGTACATTGCCGACTTGTGTTAGACGGACGGACGGACAGACTGTCACACGACGACAGCATACCGCGTTAGCATAGCGTTGCGCGGTAAAAACTAAAGTGAGGTTTGATTGCCTTTTTCACTGGTCCTGTTCGTACAGCCGTATGGCCCACACGTGGCTTAGTCGAAGTGTTCACTGTATGAGTGATGAAGTGAGGAAGGGCCAAGAAAGCGGTCAAACTGTAAACACTAGCTACTGCATTGTTACGGTGGCCGTGTGTAGCGGAAAGCGTAGTATAGAATTACGGTCACTGGCGTGGCGTCCTTCCGTCCGTTTACGGTTTGTCTGTATGTCCCAACAGCATATTCACCGTGACTCACCAGGGGGCAGCATGTGACGTGTGCAGAGAAATCGCTCATCGTCATTGCCGTGTATACTGGGCAGTGGACATGGTGCAGTTTCTGTTGTCCGATCTTCAGTATCAAGGCACTGACTGGAACTCCAAAGCACTGATGCCAACCAGAGAAATCTCCCACTGTCCGCATCCTTTTTTGATCCTCCAAATGAGTGCAGAGGGATCGGATGCCACTGCATTTACGCCGGCTGCTTGAAGCCATTACCCAAGCACATTGTAAAGTCGATCAGTTGTCGGTCGTCACGACTGCTGTAATTTGCTCGATGAAACAGTTTTCACCATTTATGTTGCTGTCCCACTTCCACTCTGGTTGCGTCTAATCTATGACGCTGTCGGTAATGTCTATGTTTAGGTCCATTCGCCGAGGATGCCGACTGTCTGAAGATCCCGTGTCGTGGTCGTGGACGGTGCGTTCACACTACCAACGGTTTTGTGTGTCAGTGTGAGGCCGGATTCACTGGAGATACGTGCCAAGGTCGCTATCGTCGTTTGTCTGCTGCCATGGGGTTTGCATCAAGACATTTCAGTGCAGTAGGATAATCGATAAAAGGTCTATTCGGCCAGAAACAAACAGTGCCGGATTTACAAATGTGGCCCCCTGTTCGATATAAATGTGGGCCAGTGCCCTAGCCCTTACTTC
>Ga0209780_1000838_pt1 | contig 18371 bp, 13 predicted proteins | sample WorMetexBAHAMAS2_FD_187384 | JGI IMG/M metagenome (GOLD analysis project Ga0209780, IMG submission 187384) | Marine gutless worms symbiont microbial communities from Max Planck institute for Marine Microbiology, Germany - Inanidrilus exumae... | ecosystem: Host-associated > Annelida > Digestive...
ATGCTTTTCAGTCGTTTAATGTTTCACGGAGTTTTTATATATTTTTTCATTTTAGTGTTTGTGTTCAATGTACCTTACATACTCTAAATAATTAACTTTGTGTGTCAACCGTAATAGCTAGTTCTAACCTGGTTATGCCTGTTCTATTGTTTTTTTGTTTACTGCATTTTTGACATTGTCTGTGCTACTGCTTGAACAAATAAACTCAGATCATATCAAATCAGAATTCTAAACGGCTGTTATAGTTTACTCAAATATCGCATTCACAGCGTTGACTATTTCATGTCTGTCTAACTTGTATTGTTACTAAATTTAGTAATGTTGCAAAAAATTTGTGTGAAAACTGTGTCATCCGATACTGGCGTTTAGAATCGAAAATATTATTATTCGCCCAACACTGTAAAATTTGAGTCGAATCTCGTATCGATTGAATTGGTGGGAGGTATGAATGTCTGCAGTTGATAATTTTGAAGAAAATGTTTATGACTGTCGTTTGTTAAACTATTTTCGGTAAACCAGTGTTATTGTTAATGTGTACATGCCTTTATACGGTAACGTATGTCAAACCTAGTAGCGATTCCCCAGGAGAATTAAATGTGGCCTGGTATAAAAACTGGACCGGCCCAAGTAAAGGGTTGGTCATTGTTACCAGAGCTGTTAGAAAATCACGAATTCACGATCGCCGTGATTACCGTGATTTTCGCTGTGTATCGTGATTTTTGGCCATTGCCGTCATTTCGTGTCACGGCCGTCAATATTGACGCATTATATGCAATTTCAGTTTTTAACAGGTCACTAAATTTTACCAATTTGTACCGCTGATAGTCACACTAGCCCATTTATTTAATGTGTTTTCTTTTCCAGGGGAGGGGCAAGCGCCCTCCCCAGGCCCCACCCCATATGTGAGTATACAATTAGCGGTACGAATTGAAATCATTGCATGGAGATTTTCAGTGCATTTCCAACGTGTACCGCTAATCTTCACTCTAGCCTGTCACTATTGTCTAAGTTTTGCAGTACTTTTCCATTTGTTCGATCCCCAGCAGGCCATCACACTGACTTTCAGTAGTTTCGCTGCCACATACCAGGCGCTGATTGCAGATATATCCTGGAGGAAAGTGCAGCCTACATGCAGGCCGTCTAGCCATACAAGTACAGCTACATTCATTTCTGTTACTTGTCTGTTCCTACTAATTCCGTCGATGCTGAGCGTAGTGCTAGCCAGTACACGGCAGTCAGTACTCCGCAGCGGCAGAGCTTCAGTGACACGAACTTGGCTCTGCAAGTAGTGGCGGCATTCTATGCTAGAGACTAGACTGGCGCTTCGGACTTCGGAACACAGTTTAGCGTTACTTTCACTTCCATTTTGAGACGTTTTTCTTTCTTATTTCATTAAATTTCGCATTTTGATGCTAGTGAGTTGTGGCAAGAGTTGCTCACACTATTTCTCCTGCTTTACGTTTATGGTGGAGACGATTACTTAGTGAATTTTAAGGTTGTGAGTAAAACAACAAAATGCTGTGATTTTACTGTGATTTTCCCCATTAAAAATGCACTGTGATTTTGCCGATTTTTACCGTGACTTTCTTACAGCCCTAATTGTTACCTAAGTCTAACGTAACCTGCCTTTTACGGTTAGTGTTATTGGAGTTACTAAGTTAGGGCTAAGGTCAGTATATAGTGTAGTATGGTAAGTAGGGTTAGAATTAGTGGTAGTGATTAACATTTGATATCCTTTGGGCCATGCTGGCCCATTTATAGACCAGACTCTGAAAGTTTGTGTTGGTAAATATTGGAGGGTTAGTTCACATACCCAGAGATCTGATGTCCTTAGAACCCTAAAACGGTGTGACAAATGGGACAGGTGATACGTTACGTATAGATTTAATCTAATGGCATATGGACACTTTGCGTGGTGGCTTAGCGGTAGGGTGTTGGACTTGAGATTTACAGGTCGCGGGTTCAATTCCCGGCCGGTCCGCTTTCACATAACATAGGTCAACTCAGCCTTGCATCCCTCTGTGGTCGCTAAATCTAGTACCTGCTTCAGCTGGGGGTAAAGGCGGGAATCTCACCACTGCCAGGTGGCAGGTAACACAGTGTGATCCCGTATGGCATGTGAGTTTCCCGTAGTGGTGAATACTATATTTATGCTAACTGCTATACACTTACTTACTTACTTTTGACCTAGCAGACAATGCCCAAATTACGGGGTTGGGGTCTGGCTCCCTAGTTCTTATGTTAGTTTTAAGAGTGACAGAATAACTTAGGTTTAACTGCAGGATCGCATCACCAGCATTCAGTTTACTATGCAATTAAATGTTTTATCATAAATAACTTTTATAAATATAGTCATTATCATCATTTCCACGGTGATCTAGTTTAGAATTAGCAACCCTAATCCTCCATTTTACATTAACATTGCCCATACCTTACCAGTGTCAGAGGAGAAGGCCTTAATTAAAGCATTTTCCTGTTATTAAAAGTTTTATAATTTAACTAGCTCGTATTAATTTGTTCATTGTATACAATAGTACTTTGATAGCTGGTGTAATGAAAAAAATGGTTTTTATGTATTAGCCTGTGTTTGGTTGATAACTTCTCAAAGGAAAATGATGTTCAAACAAGAATTATAACCACAAAAGAATCAAATGAAAGAATATCATTAATATGTGTGCACACTGTATCTGAAAGCACTTCACAGGACTGCAACACGGTTTTTGGAGGATGTTAACAACAGCATAGGAAAACTGACATGAATTAAAATTAACCCATGCGTATTGAGCATATGACATTTAGTAGGCTGCATCTGCCCATTCTCTTGTTCGTCTGTTTTCCTGTTTTGTGTGGACGAAGAATAAGGTTGTCAGTTTGTCATTGCTGTAGACTTCGTTGACGACATTCTTTGTTTAAGAGACAAATATCGTGGTTTCTGAGTTTGCAAAATACGGAGAATGTAAATTAGTTGCTTTTTTTATGTTCAAATGCTAAAAAGCTTTTAGCTTCAGGAACTTTACCCATCCCTGAACACCATTGAAGGGTATACTGCAGACCACCGTGTCACCCTACTGCCCCAGCCCCTTGAAAACCTCCAGATAATTCAAGCACTGCTGGTAGATGTATTCTGAATGTTTTGACAGATTTAACACATACACCTGTACATTCTACATCTCTGAACTTGTAACAATGCCAAAAGATAGTACACGGTAAGCGATGTTATATCTGTTTTTAATTTTATAAATATGGTTGTAAATTGCAACATACTGCTGCTGAAGCTGTTTCGCATTATCTGCTGTATGACACATTTTTTGCAGTTCTGTACTTTGTGTGGAATACCGAGTTGGGTGATATAATTGTGAGTTGCTGGTGAATGCTCTTGCTTTATTCATTGGTACAGTGTAGTTGCAGATAGATGTATTTGAATGTTTTTGTTGTTCCTTTTATTGACTGCATTTATTTCTTGACAGTGTTGTGGACTTACTTTTACTAGTATTTGACAGCTTTGCTGTGTTACCAGGCAGGAGTTAAAATGGTAGTTGTTTTTAGTGACTTATGAGGTCAGAATGTAGCATGATAGATGCAGTCTTTAGTTTTGCACGGTAAATTCATGTGATATCTTTTATTTGAAAAAGAAGCTACCTGTGTACAGAAATAGTGAATCTTTAACTTGTGATGCATCTGGTAACTTGCAAGTCTTGTATACAGCAGTGATTTTGTTGATCGTTCAGGATGATTAACAACAACATCTTGCTTGTGTATGTGGAAATGGAAAATCGTTATTTAAAATGTTGTGAAATACTTGTTAAAATTAGTATTGAAAATAAAAGTCTATCCATTTTGTCTACTGTTGTCTGTAAATGCTTCATCTAGATTCTTGTCCAGTGCACGGTCTGCGCGACATGTACGTGCACGGCCTATGCCTAATTTTGAGCAGCTTCATGAGAAATGGGGCAGGCTGATGGAGCACAGGAAGCAGTGTGCATACAAACCAACTGTGGTAGGTAGCATCCTTTGAATAGTTGTAATTCAGAGATTTTTTCATTGCTAACAATTATTCTAATTTTGTTCTTTAGATCATTGACAGAAAAACATCCCTGTTTTAAAAAGTCCTTCTCAAATAATCCGAAGTTTTTTTTGTTGAACCTTTGGGGACCCAGTTCAATAGAAGCCAAGAGTATGTGTGATTATATGTGTAACTTTAGTTGATCTAATTCAGAGTGAAATTGTTATAAAATTGATGGCTTACCTGTTAACACTTACAGTCAAGCAGTACGTCCTAAAGTTAATGTCTACAGGTTGAAAGCATCTAGTATAGACTGCTCCCTTGTGACTTGACTCACTTTAAGTTGAATCGGTCTGCAGCTTCAGTGTTTAATTTGTTTGCTAGTTTATTGTTTATTGCTGTTTAGTAGCTGTCTACTGGGAATGCGCCGTATTACGGGTCTAGCAAAACTGTGTCTGGTCATTTTGTGCATATATGACCCTAACAAAAATTTTTGATGCATTTAAGTATGCATGCAGTTTTCTTCATTTTTTGCATATTGCAGTATATAGCAAGATTGTTTCAGCATTAATCACATTCACATGTAACTGTAGACACCATAGTAACGCCATTAGTGTGGTGATTGTTTAAAACAACAGTAGACACTGAGTCTAGGGAATCAATATCATCACAGCCATAGTGTTATAACTGCATTTTGGGGCTTCTGTTGTGGAATTAGGAGAGATCATAACACTGGTTCTCTCAGCTTTGTTTCTGTTCAATACATACAATCACGAATCACCGTGAAGTTTTGCATAACAGCATTACTTAAAAGAAGATAATTTAAGATAGTTACATACACATGTGTCTCTGCTGGCGTTATGTGAAGCAAATACACAGTCTGATGTACCTATCTGCAGTATGCAAAATGAGCTTTCATGAGTGGGCATTACTCTGAGGATGACAAGCTTCTGTAATTTCTAAGTATTTTGATCATTACCACATGACTTAGTTGTCTTAGGATGTAGTAACGTCAGATGTAATGAAATGGAAACAGATAAATTCTTAATGTAGTAATTAATTTGCTTCGGCTCTGTCCAGATTGAATTTTTTAATTCAATCATATTCTGCAGCTCCAACTTAGGCCTGCAGTCTATTGTGATGGAATGTTGTTGCTGTAACAGCCTGTCGAGTTCGAATTCAGCACTGTTGCAAAGACGCCAAGTGAACACAAAACAAGCAAAGTGGATGTTAAAGAACAGTTGCCGAAAAAGTAAGGGAATGGCTACACATGCTTTTAATACAGTTCGCTAATGCTAAGTGGATTTTTTGAAGATTACCCAATGTTTTTGTAAATTTGCATATTTGGTAATAAGAACATGTTTTATACACGTGAACAGTAAACTGTTGGCATATTGTTTGGTGTTGTGTATTGTGAGTAATTGTTTTGTAGCCAATCTTTAATTCTGTAGTGCATCATTGCTTATTTAGTTAATCTCGCATTTTTGTCAGCAGTGTAGCCGTAATTTAATTTGCTGTAACTTTTTACATCTATGCCTGCTGCAGCAGGTTTGAACAGTGTAATTCTGTCATACTTTTCCCACATATTTAAGTTTATATTTTTTCTTCACATTTTAGTCAAATGTTGTATGTTGTAGGCATGTGCTGACAATGAATACTGACAAATCAGATCATGGAAACATGCAGCGAGGTACACATCCCGGTCGACATATTTTGACTATACTGTTTCTAACACGTGTAGATATGAAGGTTTGATGGTCGTGTACAAGCAATGCTTGTGGATAATTTCAGCACAAAACGTGTTTTCAACCACCATTAACTCTTTTTTTAACAGTCGCTTTACAGGTAAACGTGGATTAGCTTGTTCCCTTTGGACTTATCCCCAAGATCCTAAACCTTGGGGGATAGGTGGCAAGATTTTTAGGTCGACTCTTCAGAGTTGACCTAATAAAGCCGGTCTCAAATGTCCGTCCGTCCGTGCATACGTACTTACATACGTGCGTACGTACTGTCCACTAAAAGTTCTTTGATTTCAATGAAATTTGGCATGTAGGTAGAGGTTGATGAGTGATGTACGATGGTATGCAGTATGACCCAATCCAAGGTCAAGGTAACGCATCCTTCAAAGTTGGAAATCCGGCCATTTTCAAAAGCTATCTCCTCCGCCATTTAAAATGGGAGCTGGCAACTGACCACTGATTCCTAGCAGTATAGCACAATATCTAAATTTGATCGGGCCGGATTTTTGATATTTGGCCTGGAGTTTGTGTCATGTGACTGAAGTTGGCAGAAACGTCATTTGCGAAGAATTGACCGTCAGTCCCGCAGGGGGCTAATTTATTACAGGCTGGATACCCGTCCTGTCATTCAACCAGCAATGAAGCAACTCAAAGTGCTGACCATAATACGAGAAAATGATCCACTTCATTCACCACTGGACTGCTAATGGAACGGGTGCTACTGCCTTTATGCCAGCTGTCCAACGCCAATACCATACAGTAAGTATTTCTAACACGAGTTATTTTATGAAGTAGTTGAGTTGTGTTATTTGTGCCAGCGTTGATCGGAGCACATGGCAGTGACTGTAAACGGAATGGAAAGGATGCCGAACAGCCAGCAATGCCTAGTTCTGCCCGAAAGCTGGTATATATCACATTTTTCTGTTTGGTTTAGACGTTTAGGTAGGTTCGACAGCGCGTGATTACCTGCTCACATATAAGTCAGCTTGATCAAAGTAACACATTGTTTTCAGTTTTTGTTTATTCGACCTTTTCTGAGTTAATCCACTTTGTGCTGGGTCCGAAAAATAGAACAGGATGCAGTCAGATATGGCAGACTTCGCCCCAGTTCAGTCAACCCAGCCTTGCATCCCTCCAGGGTCGCTAAATCGAGTATCTGCTTCGGCTGGGCGTAAAGATGGGATTCTCACCTCTGTCGGGTGGCAGGTAACATTGTGTGATCCCATATGGCATTTGAGTTTCCCTTAGCAGTAAAAACTAAGTTGATGCTTACTGCTATACACTGTTTACTTTACCTACTTTACTTTACCTAGCGATCTTGACCAAACAACGTTGTCTAATGTCCGACTGGTGCTGCCACCCGGCAAACTGGACGAAACACGTGCGTCATCTTTAATGCGGCCTGTTCCCTCAATTACATGAAAGCATAACATCATCCACAAGTCTGGAAGAACATAACATATTTCATTGTCATCAAAGGAGGACTGAGCCACAGCCACAGGTAACATGCGCAGAAAATTTGGTGACACTAGGATATACAGTTTTAGATATGTGAGACATGTGAGTGGACGGACAGACAGACGGACAAACACGTGTGGACATGCTGATGACAATACTTCTAACCTATACTGGGAGTGGAGTAAACATTTGGGTATAACTGGAGCATGATTTTATTCGGCTGAATGTCTTTACTGTTGCCCAGTCAGCAGCGTCAAAGCATTGAGAGGTATTCAGCACACTGCCACTAACTGTAAACAAGAAGCTGAGCCATCACAGTGGGATTGCGTGACAGGCTGTGTTAGTAAGTTCGTGCTATGTTTCACGATGTATGATAGTTAGAAAGGTTTCAATCAGCAAATGTGACCTTCAGGGTCTTTCAAGGGCATTGTCGATGGTGCCATTCGATAGGTCACATACAATTTTTTTTATTGTGTTCCGTCGCAACCATGTCTTTATCTTGCACCATTTACAGAGGTTATGTGACTCGGAACACATTCCATTTGGGGGTAATATATCATGCATGTACTTGTACTTCTGTGTATCAATCAGCAAATGAAATTTCAAGTGCCTAGCTTCACCGCTTCCACAGATATGATTAGGGCAAAATTTTAAAAACGGGTCATGTGACTTTGACCAAGTCCATTAGGAGGTAGTCCGCGTACAAAATTTGGCGACTTACACTTAAGCCCTTCTGGAGATATGATTGCAGGCATCAAAATTGTAAATGGTCATGTGACCCTGACCACGCCCTTTTTATGGGCGGTTTGTCATCCAAAAGCTAGGATTTGATACTGTCTACCTATATGCAAAATTTGATGATTCTAGCTTTAGTTGTTCCAGAGATATTATTGGGGGCCCCAAAATTTAAAGTCGGTCACGTGACCTTGACCATGCCCCTTTTAAGGGTAATTTGTCATTCTTATGCTGGGACTTGACATAGCCTACCTGTGAACAAAATTTGACGATCTGAACCTACCCTACCTCTGTTTGGCGCCTTCTTTTGTATGGCGTTGTTTGCATGATTCTGCGTTTAGCCATTTTGGCTTGTGACGGATGGACAGACAGACGGATGGACACACGACAACTGCGTATACAGCGCTAGCATAGCGTCACGTGGTAAAAATCAAAACCTTGTACATACTTGATCCTTATGAGGGCACCATATCTTTTATGTCACCTGTCTCACATTGGTACTGCAATAGAAAGAAATACAGAGAACGAATTTAATGTGCCTGCTTGCTTGGTTAGCTTCTGCTCTGAATCTACACTAAGAATTGACTGTTGTGTGTGTGAGTAACATTTGAGCTTGCTATGTTGACAGCCTGGTCGTATACTCGCTCCTGAAGCTTCTGTTACAAAACGTGCTTGTGCACAGGTTGGTAAATTTTACGAGATTGCCAGTTTCCAGTCCACTGTAAATTTCTTTGCTTAGACAGAACATTGAATGCAGCTCATCTTATCTTATCTTAATTATTTACTCCCAGAGCAATGTGACGACGTTGTAAATAACTGCAGAGCAAATAAATAAGAATATCACTAGCTAAAACTGAATGGTTTTGTAACTCTTGTATTCCATATTGTATAGCAAAATTCTGGCAGCACTGATTGTGGTATAAAAAGGTAAAGCTCTCCCATACTCGTTACCAAGCGTTGGGCCCGGAGCTGAGCAGTGCGTGCGAGCAGCTTGCCCATGGCTGTTGCATGGAAGCGGACCGGCCGAGATTTGAACCCACGACCTTTAGGATCGCGAGCAAACAAAGCGAACGCTCTACCGTTAAGCTACACTGTGATATAGTTCTAGTTTTATAGTCTTTTAACTGCAATTGTATTTCATTTTATTCTTGTTTTAATCCAGCGTTTATAGCTGCCATACGTAATAAACGATTTGGATTAGGCATGTTTAACCTGTGGCATAACAAGGAGAACGGATGGCTTATGTAGTTAACTCTTTCAATGCAGAATAAATTTTTATTACTTGTTACCTGATGCTGCATATATGGTGAGTGAACTAACACTAAGTCAATTCTGTTGACCTGTCAATTATTGCTGATTGATATGCAATACTGAGGCACCCTACCTTCATTGTCAACTTTAGTCAACATTTGCGCCCAGCCTGTAGATTGACTTTTGACGACATTGGCAAGGAAAGTGTTAATAACCATTGTATGTTATCAGCTGATGTAATGTGCCAAGAGCCATGACCAACATTTTTCCTACGCTTGATTACTGCACATGTTAGCAAAAAATGGGGAAGCTGAGCAAGCTGAGTTGGCCTGGACACAATGAAAAGTCTGGCTGTATCGTTTGTATTGTGTGCATGTAAAGTTTTAATTTACTTTTTGCTTCATTTGACTATGTGCATCCACCATGTTGGTTACACACTTGATAAGTGGAATGTGATAAGATAAGAGAATGTTCAGATTGTCTGTATGTGTTCATTACAGCGAGTCCTTGTGGCTAACACGGATTTTGTTGATCGGATACGATCAAGATTGGATGAGGTTGACACTACCAATCTTCAGAGTGAGATGCAATCTTATTACTTCTTTGACTTAACATTATGTACCTCTAATAGCATTCTGACACATACTGCTGTGCTGGCGTGAGTTGGTAATGGTGTCAGCCTGTCGGGGTACTGGCATTGGCAAGCTAGTGTAAGGAGAGCAATTCCAAATTGCTGGGGACCAACCTAATTTATGGTAATTTTATGGTGAAGTTTTGAAAATATGCCAAATTTCACTGAAAATTCACGGAAGGAGTTTGAGAAATTCACGGACATTTCACGGGCCCCACTGCCGTTATTTCAAGTTGCTGTGTTAATGCAAACTAAAAAATCTGTTGTGTTGCACATTTCTAAAATTAATTATTTATTTAGAATCAACAAAACACGCCTGTGTGACGTCACTAATAACGCGCAGCTCTCTGTTGCTCAATAAGTAAGCGGGTTAACCTAGTGAGTGTGGTGGGATGTGTAAGTAAGTAACACATTCCAGCTATTTAGTGCTGAAGTGTAACACTTAATCAGTAATTACTTAGCAAACAGCAAAATCCATGAAAAAGCTGTTGATAAAACTACGGAATCCTTCGTAAATGAAAGTAAAAGCGTTAAAATCACGGAATTTCACGGAAATAGGCCAGTTTCACTGAAGACTGCCAATGTCACGGCCGTGAAATCATGAATTAGGTTGGTCCCTACCAATTGCCCATTCATTCAGTGTATAGAGAAAGGATAAGGTTTGTGATTGGTTTCCTCTGGTCGGGGTCAGTGCTGCGAGTTTACTTAAGTGCTCTGACACTGTTGGTTGTGTGACAAGAAAGATGTCCAGCCCAAAAATTGTGCTATTATCTCCAGCGTTTCTCTTCCAGAAAATGTGGAAGAAGGAAACCAACTGGCAGCATGCTAACTATCGAACTACATCTGGGTAGTTGCTGAACAAAAAGGCGGCCACGGTTTTGGTTAATATATTGCTGGCCTTCCTTCACTCGGTAGGGATAGCTTTCCACCCATGACCTTTTGTGTCTAGTATTGCCATATTTCTGCTGAAAGGGGACGTTAAACTTTAACTAAACAACTGTTCATCTGGATAACTGACATTGAAACAGAGATGGTGTCTCACATTGCACTTTATGTCAGTTATCTGTTGTCTGATGACATCTATAGTGGTCATAAATTAAGTGTGTCGCAGGTGTTTGTGTATGTGTGTGGTATACAGCTCCACGTCCTGCTGCTGGTCGTGTTTTGATGCCTCAATGCACAGCATCGACAACTAGAAAGGTCACTGTTCATTTTGCTGCTCTGAATGTGCATATATTTATGTTGCTTTTGCGGAAGTAGTCATTCATGGCCGTGACACCAACAACGGAGGAAGTAGATCTGATAACACTTGTTGTTAGTCCCTCGGAGCGTGCAGACACATACGCACATGTACTGTCAGTTAATGTTTAACTGCCCTTGTTTACCAGAGTTACTCTGGTTTGGACCAAAGACAAACTTTGAGGATAACTGTAGCAGATAATTGTAACAAGAGTTACAGGCTAGATGCCCTTCCTGTTACCCAACCAAACATTTTTTTCTGTCATGCAATGGTTTTGCTGATGATGAGCTGTTGACATTGCGATAGTTTGGGAGTGTATATGGTATTGTTTATGTGACAGCCTGCTCAGCGTGTTGCACCGATGAAGCCCATCGATAAAAAAGAAAATCAGCAACTTCGGAAGGTAAGTTTTGTAAACATTTTGAAGTTGAATTCATGGAATTGTATTCAAACAAACTCCATCTGGCGTCATTTTGTGACAGCACACTTAGTTGGCACTTGTGTTATCTACATGTGTTTTGCATATTTTTCAGTTTTAAGGTAACTGTCAAAGATAAACTTGCAGTAACAAAAATGAATGTGTTTTCTGATTTACAGAATGATGTGGCGAGAACAATCCAGTTCGATGACTCTGATGACTGTATTCAGCCATCAAAAATTACTGGCAGCATAAATGTGCCACAGGTAGATATAGCTTGTGTATTACTGGAAAAATAACATTGTAGCAATTTTTAGTAATATCTTGGTTTTCAATAGCTCATACAGCTGTTAGTTGCAGATCAAAATGCTAATATGGCCTGTTTTAGGTGACATTGTAAAAATGTAACTTCTGCATCCTAGTTAGTGCCTCGTAGGGTCCTTGCTACATTTTCGTGCTGTGTAAGCTCCTTGACTCCATCTGTGGAGCTGTTTATTGAAGTAATTGTCTGCGAACTGTTCTGTTTTCTCTTTTGCTGATTTTGGCTTGCCTTCATCCCACTGATGCTGCTACTGCTTCCAAACGTTGAATTTTGTCTAGCATGTTGAAAGAGTGAGGCAGCAACGCCAGGTCATCTGCGTATTCCAAGTCATTTAAGCTTTTTCCAGAAATTCGTAGGATTCCAGTTCCGTTGTTGTTCATACATTCAGCGTGATCCAGTTAATAACAAAAAGAAACAGAAAGCGAGATAGTGTGATGCCAGTTTAAACTTCAGATGTCTTAGTCAGTCTGTTTCCATGGATCACTCTGCTTCTCAGCCCTTGTACAGTCAAGAAGCAAGTTGATACAGCAATACGGATGGAGATATATATCCTCAGTACACTCCACTGAAGTATACAGAAAACGTGTGCATATTGGTAGGAAATGGTAAAAAAATGCTGCAGAGTCGTTACATTTGCATAAATGCAAGCAACCGGCACTGAATATCAGATAACATGCACGCCTGCCATTCACCTGTGTATCCTCAGGACTTTTAATGCACTATATAGATATTATTATTATTGTAATGAGTCTGCGTGTGGTTCTGTCTGTCTGTGTGTCTGTCTGTCCGCAAGAATATCTCTGGAACCACACGCGGGATCTTTACCAAATTTTTTGCGGATTTTGCCTATGGCTGTGGCTCGGTCCTCCTCCGGCAGGGTGACGAAATCCAAAGGGGAAGGGGCAGTTTTGGGAGTTTTCGTCCCCGTCAACAATGCATTTATACAGCATAGCATTTGGGACCCATATAACAACAGGTGAAACGATCGAGATGTCGTTTGGGATGATCAGTGGGCTTGGCCTGAGGAACAGTGTGCAATGCAAATGGCATGTTAAGTGAGCAACCAACTGTAGACTCCCAAGGTTGTTAGCATCGATCTCACAAGATTCATATGTCAGCTTTGTTATCATCTGTAGCTTCCAGAGATTGTGCAGATATCGTTATTGAGGAGAACTATTTTCCTTCTCCTAACCTGAACGTGCTAGCTGCCATCAGCAAGGGTGTATGGGCAGTGGCTAAAACTTTGCTCCAGCAAAATCCTCCAGTTCTTAACGGAGGGATGCCGGCTAACATAGGTTGACCTGTGTGATGGCTGTAGAACGGTTGTGTTGTGCATGTGCATAATGTAGGTTTCAGAAAAGTGTGAGCTGAAAAAGGCAAGCCAGTCGTTGACTCTGTCCGAGAAAATGGACAATAAGAACGTTGCGGGAAACATCTACTGTGACCGACCAACTGACCAGATGGTGTGCTCAAGCCCATCCTGGCGTGACAACATGTTGTCCGCGGGAAAGCACGGAGGTGTTCGGTCACCACTGTCAGTGATCGGCTGGTCTCACGGTGGTAGATTGCTAACGGCAGGTGAACTGGCAGCAAAGAAAGCAGCGAGACACTGTGGCAGCGATATTGCCTCGGCTAAGAAAGCTGTTGCAGAGCTAATTGCAACTGTGGAGATAGGTAACAGCAAGGAGAATGCCATTCCGCACTTCCAGCAGAGCTCCAACACTGACGAACTAACTTCGATTGCTGCTGACAAACCAATTTCTGCTAACAGATTTGAAGCAACAGATCTGAATAGAACACATCATGTGGAAGCTACAGCTGTATTGAATACTGATATTGGTCAAAGATCTGAAGGAACGATCATCAAGCAAAAAGACATTCACGAGGATGTTTTTGATGGTGATGATGAGAACAAGGAAAACGTCTTCTGCAGATGGAACGCTGACGAAATTATGGAGATCTCCGACAGTTTCGAGGTGGACAGGATGGTTGGTGACACGGTGGAGCAGCTGGACAAGCAGGCGCGGACGCTGCGTCGTCGGTCTCAGCTGTCGACCGACACTTCGGAGTATGAGGACATCTTGCAGCAGCTGAAACTGGTGCGGCAGCGTCAGGCAGAGCTCGAGCGGCTGCAGATGAGGCTTCGTTCACGGCTCCTGCACTGTCGGCCAGCGTCAGCTGATGATCATCCGCTGAATCTCAAGCTGAATTCGACACGCGAATCTGAGCCTGTTGACCGAGATGTAGTTGACCGAGATGTAGTGGAGCCACTGGACTTGAGAATGCCGTCAGTGAAACCGTGCCAACAGCACAACAACACGCGGGTTGTACTGGCAGATATCACCTCCAAAGTGATTGGCGATGCTGATCCTAATGACTGCTTTGAAATTCCAGACTCACCGTCAGCAGCCGCATCCGATGTTGAGCAAGGTGGCGCCGTAAAAGATGCAGCTGAGGTGGATGGTGTGTTTCCGATTTGTGAGAATTTTCCTGGCAACCACGAAGGTAATGCAGGAAACTTAGAGAAAAGTGGTCGGCTGAAGTCAACGCCTCTTCATTCATCCCCCACTGACTGCGCTGTAGCTGATGATGCTGAGAAGGCTCGTACAGTTGGAGTTCTGGATCAGTATCTGGCCAGTCTGAACGTGTCAGACATCAGCGACGCTGATCCTCCGTCACCTGCACCTGCGGTCGTGGCAAGTCCTGATACCAGTTCGGAGTTCTGCAACTACCAGACATACCAGAGGTCACTTGACGTGTCTGGGCGATGTGTTGATCCTGTTGCTGCTGCGCTCTTTGACAGAGATGAGCAGGTTCGCTGTCTTTATTAATTACATGCATCATTTGTAATGTATGATATCTAATTATCGTTTTGTTATATACATTCTCTCGTCGTTCATTTCGCATATAGCGGTAATAGTTACACATTACATGCAGTCCTTTGTACGAAAATGTGTACAAAAATAACACAGTCAGCATGTTAAAACACCCGAGAAGGAAATATTTATTGTCTGTGTTGAAAACTGTTAACTGTTAGGTAGTGTTATTTAACGTTTTCCTTCATAAACATCCGAATTATGTTCAGTGTTTATTATAGCATATTTTGTTTTGAAAATTTGTACAATGAAATGTGTATGTGCCACACTGACTGTGGTTGCAGCATTTTCGACCCATTACTGATGCACAGTGAGTGATGATGTGTCGTCGTTCCAGAGATATACTGATGACACTGCAGTATTTTCGGTTTTTGGAGGCACAAAGACAAGTAACTTGGACAGTCTTCCAGTTCCTTTAGCTCTCTGCTACAGATGTTTACAAAATTCGGTTGCTTGTATGCTTTGACATGACACTATGCTGCTTTTATGATAGTCCGTTATAGATTATAAATTGTCATTTATGTTTAAATTTTTCCTGAAGTTACTGTAAGACCTCTTAATTGGCTTTCATTGAATTCAACAATTTTACATGAAACCGTTTTGCCCTGTTTTGCATTTGTGTACCTGACACTAACATCATTGATGTAGCAGTATGTTTTTTGACAAGTGCTTGTATCTGGGGTTTTGATTCCATATTTGTGCCAACAGAAATGAAAAAACACTGCATACGTCAGTTAGAGATGGCCTGGTGCTGATCAGCCTTTGAATATTATAATGAGTGCAATGTCAGTATTTAATTTTAAATTGCTTTTATTTAGCTCATGTGCAAATACTAAGCATTTTACAGTAAGAGTTATGACATTGAACGGTTGCAGTAAATGCCATACTAAGATAAGCTGTGAAGCCTCAATGGCATCGTTGTTTATGTTAGAGTGAACATTATAGTGCAAGGTTGTGGTTGTCGTCGTTTTGATAGATATGATCATAATTGGTACTGGAGCCCTGGACCTTGAAAATTTGATAAATGTCACAGTTTTTCCTGGTCTTTTGGTCGGAACTGGCGACTATAAATCCCAATTATTGCTTTCTTCCCATCTCTTCCTTCCCCTTTCCCTGTGCTTTCCTTCTCGCCCCTTTCCCATCCCTCCACTTCTCCGTTCCCCTCTTCGCTTCCCTTTCCCTTCCTACCCATCCTCTCTTCCTTTCTCTCCTTTTCCCTTCCCTACCCTTTCCAATTCCTTCACTTTCTTCTCCCTCCCCTTCATTTACCTCCCCTTTCCTTCAGCAGCGGGTGTACACATGCTGCCGTTATTTGAGCGGCTCGGCGATGCTTAGCTTTTCTAGTTGCCATTTAATTTCCTTTACTTTTTCTGTTGGCTGTGTGACATGCTAGGCATTCGGCCTTTTAAAAACCTGTACCACTTGTCCCAACGGTTCTCTTCAGGAACAGTGGAGGAAGAAAACCAAGGTGGAACTGGCTAACACGTGGCTTAGCTAGAAAACAGCCGTCAAAGCTGAGGAGATGTTGATGGTGTTACGTAGTGCCTTTATCATACAGATTGTTTCAATTGACGTTTTTGACGCATTCAGTTGAAGTGTTCTACAGCAAAATGAAGTGACAAATATTTTCTAGATGCAGCTAGGCCAACTTCTTACTTATGCTTAATTGTATCGTCGTTAGTAACTTATTGTTTAGATGTGTATTGTATCGGCATATTTCAAGTGTACTCGTATTTCTACGGCAGCGTTAGGCAGTGATGTATCCACAGGGGACGTGTCCTTCCAAATTTCAGGTCGGGGGACTGTCGTGCAAAAGTCGCCCCACTTCTTTGACACACAATGATGCAATAGCAGGTTTTATAAGCCAAAGTCTCGGCTTATGCTTGTAAGACAGGCAGTTCAACTGCAATAAAATTAGCTCCCAGAATGCACTAAACTTGCCATATTGAGCTTTAAAAAATTTAAAATGATGAGGCATAGCCCCCTTCCCAGAGACGAGTGGTTAGCCCCCTCCCCACATCCCTTGTTCCTCGCGCTCGCCAGGATTCGTCCGCCCACTTTTTAAACCGTGGATATGCCCGTGGCGTTAGGGATGGGAGGGGCAGGTCTGATACCGTGGGTGGGAGGCTCCCCGGATGCTTTTTTGGGTTTTACCTAAGCGAAGCATTCCAAAGCCATACCAACACCGAAAAGTTATTATACAACAAGGGTCGTTAGTCACTGATTGATGTGTTATAGGAACTGAAGAACAGCAATTACACAAGATATCACATTGAACTGATAAATAGGCCTTGTAGTGGTTGGTAGTTTCCACCCGGTTGTAGGCGCTAGCATAATAACTTAATGAGCCTCATATCCTTCCCCATTTTGGGTCGTCTTCGAACAAAAAGGCAACGAGGTCGGGAGGTTACTGTATCGTTGGCCAATGGCCATCCTTAACAGTTAGTTTAGTTTTATTTAAAAACAAACCGCTGTGAGCAGACAGAAAAGACCTTGTCCCGATATAGCCTATAACAGGCTATATAGGGGACAATTTCTTGGGTAGTCCAATCGGGTACGAAAATTTCAAACGGCAAAAGTGACCTTCAAGGGCATTGACAATGGTGCCATTCGATAGGCCACATGCGATGTCCTATTAGTATTCCAATGAAACTATGTCGCTGTCTTGCACTTGTTTCAAGTGAGTCACGTGACCCTGACCACGCCCCTTTAAGGGTGTTTTGTCATCCTTATGCTTAGACTTTATATAGCCTACATGCGTGAAAAAATTGAGTAATCTAGCTTCAGCCATTTCGGAGATTGGTTGGTGCCCACCAAAATTTAAGTGGTTCACGTGACCTGACCACGCCCATTTCAGAGAGTTTGCCATCCATGAGCTAGCACTTGCTACGATTAACATATTTACCATTATTTGAAGTCACTGTCTCTATCCACTACGAAGATACAAAAGGCGATATAAAATGTCGAAATGGGGTGGTTTGGGATAGTTACAGGTCACTGCAAATAGCGCCATTCGATAGAGCGCATAGGCTTACGAGTTCCTATTAGTGTTTATAGTAACTATGTCCCTGTCTTTCACCGTTTCTGAGATATGGCGAGATGTTTGTCGAAAATCGCCAATTTGAACCTACCCACCTCTATTTGCCGCCCTCTTAGGGGGTGACCCTGTTGGAATTCGCCGAGATTTTTGACACCAGCAAACTAGAGCCCCTGAGCTATCGTACGGCGTTGTTTGCGTGATTCTACGTTTAGCCGTTTTGGTAAGTGCCAGCTTGTGACAGACGGACACACGACAGCATATACCGCGCTTGCATAGCGACGCACGGTAAAAACGGTGCAAGATAGAGGCATGGTTATTATGGAACGCTAGTTGGAACTCGTACGTTTTATGTCGGATGATGCTATTTCCTGTGACCTTGGGTGACCCTTACTACCCCAAACCACCCCATATTCGACATTTTGTTTTGACTTTCAGTGTCACGTCTTCGTAATGAGTGGAGTTAAGAGACTTCAAATTTTTGGTATGTAGGTTGACGGTAGCAAGTGCTGGCCCATGGATGGCAAACCATCCCTCAATCTGCCTACCGACGAAACCACTCCACTGAAACCGCCCTGTTGAAAATCTGTAATGACGCACTTATCGCAGCGGACAGTGGAATGGTGACTCTCGTTGTGCTGTTAGACATGTCTGCAGCCTT
>Ga0209780_1000839_pt1 | contig 18368 bp, 9 predicted proteins | sample WorMetexBAHAMAS2_FD_187384 | JGI IMG/M metagenome (GOLD analysis project Ga0209780, IMG submission 187384) | Marine gutless worms symbiont microbial communities from Max Planck institute for Marine Microbiology, Germany - Inanidrilus exumae... | ecosystem: Host-associated > Annelida > Digestive...
GTATACTATTGCCTTGTTCCGTTTGATGATAAAAGCATAGAAACCAGTCTAAAGAGTCTAGATATGCTAAAATTATTAATTATTATTAGACCGCACCACGCAGTACTACGTACGTAGTTGCGGCCTATTGTTACTTTTTACTGACAGCGTAGCATGGTCTGTCGGTCTGTCACACTATTGAGCTCTGCAAAAACGGCTGAAGAGATCAAGATGCCGTTTGCGTTGAGGACTGGTTTGGGCCCAAGCGAACCATGTATTGGATATAGCCGTGCGCTTCAAGCCGAATACTATATTGTGGACATTCCACACAATGCAGCCATCTAGTTATTATTAGACTAGATCACAGTTGGTTTCGTGGCACAGCGGTAGAACGTCGGTCTTTGGCCGGCGAACTTTCCCTGTCCTGCGCGAGACCTATAGCTGATGGGTGACCACTTATGTGGGTAAACCGTCCGCTATAGGTCAATCAACCAGGCCAACTCAGCCTTTCATCCCTTCGGGGTCCATAGAAGAGTAGTCAGGTGCAATTGGGTGTCTCCTACCTCAGTTACGGGTGGCGCCATCTGATGAACGCTTACGAAGGAAAGGCAGGCATTGTGTATCTGTATCGACTGCTCCTATAAATACTTGTTGTAACTTGTTTTAGCTGCAGACAGTAACAGAATTTGGCTTCTCCACTGTGCGCTCCGCCTATTGTTACCGACCCAGTAGCGTGGTCTGTCGATCTGTCAGTCGGTCTGTCACCTAGTGAGCTCTGCAAAAACAGCTGTAGCGATCGAGATGTCGTTTGCGTCGACGATTCTGGTGGGCCCAGGGAAACACGTGTTGCGTATAGCGGACCGCTTTGGGCGAATACTGTATTGTTCATTCAACACAATACAGCCTTCTAGATGATAATGAAAATTACTTACGTCGCAGACAAACGGTAGGCCTATTTATTTGCCGATACGCCTCGCGAACCAAGGACTATCTACCAGCTATTAAGTTTGTAAACGTCATCACCTTAGCAACGACATCGCTTCTAACCTTCGACTTGCACAGCAGCATCGTTACCTCCCCCACCGAAGGTGATGGGAGGTTATGTTTTCACCGGCGTCGGTATGTAGCGATGCTTGTGGTCCACTTCGTGGCGGCAATTCAAGTCTGATTGTCACCAGGGTCTAAGTTCAAGGTCGATGGGGAGGGTATGCGCTCTACCGAGCATTTCTAGTTCAATGCAGTATTTAGATCGCAAGGCGGGGGGGGGGGCAAAGGAGGGCAGTTGCCCCCCCCACAACCGTCTCCAAACTGGATCCCGAGATCGTGGCAAATTCGTTGAAAAATGGAGAAATGTGTATTGCATTCCTAAGAATGCCTTGTGAATGGTTAGTTGTATTTTTGTAAGTGGCCTTCTGGCCCTTTTTCTTTAATAACAATAATAATAATACTAATAACTTATGTATTCCATTATTGTCAACTTTTATAGTAGACCTACGGGTACGGACTAGTGCGCAGAACTGCTACCGGGTACTCTTGAATGTTGACCTACAATCGTTATGACACTGCATGCTAGTCGGGCCGGATGTGATCGGTTTAAGACACTGTGGTGGCCTGGCTTTGTCAGCCGAGAGGGAATAAAGGCGCTTCCAGGGAGGAGAGAGAAGGATGGAGAAGAATGGGCAGAGGGGCATACAAGTGGAGATAGACGAGGGATGGAAGAAGGAAATGGAGTAAGGAGTGAAAAGGGATGGACGGATAGAGGAGACCAGGAGAGTGGGAACGGTGCAGAGCAGACAGCTTATCCCCGATTTGTCGACCGTGTAACCTTTGACGTTTTGACCTCAAAAGTGGTTTGAAAATTACCCGTGATATGGGCAACCTTTCCGCCGATCTGAGGTTTTCTAGATTTTTCTTGAATTAGGAACATGTCCGTACAGGACAAACGTACAAACAGACTGATGGATAGAAACAATGTGATACACTTTATAGAGGGAGGCCCGTGACAATAATGCGATAGCCCTGTGTCCGCAACCACCCACAACTAAGTAGGTTTATTTACGTATGGGCCCCGTGTGGGCCCGGGTAATCCCCACTTCCCTCCTTATCTCTTCACTTCACTACTTCCCCACCTTCTATTATATCTTTTAGTATTACCTTTTCCTTTTTCCTTTTCTTACTCGCTTCATCTATTTTCTTGCTTTCCATCCCTTCCCGTTCTACCAGAATAATACCACTCCGTTTCCAGGCCGGATGTCGTAGGAGGCGACTAAACGGGCTTTAGTTTTTTGTGTGTTAATTTTATGTTATATGTACTTCTTAGTTAAGGATGCATGTTGTTTGTTATCGTATTTGATTTAGTTTTGTCTTGCAGTGTGATAGTTGTCCCCCCTGTTGTAGACGCTTGCGTAATAATTTAAATGAGCTTCTCCATCCTTTTTCCTTTTTGGGTGGCTGCTGAACAAAAAGGCGGCCAGGGTTGAGGTTAATATATCGCTGGCTTTTCTTCACTGGGTAGTGATCGCTCTCCACCCCTGACCTTTTGTCTCTGATATAGCCATAATGTGCTGAAAAGGGACTCATAGTAAATGTTGCTTTTTTGCGCCGTGTACAAATATTCTTACTTACTAACTGACTTACTTACTTAAACTGTAATTAAAAGTAATTTATTTACATGATATGGCGGTGTGTAAACCGAACATTAGCGTCTCATGTGAGACAAGAATGTCGTCACTGGGTTATGACGTAATAGTTGGCAACGGAATCCTAAACTAATACAGCAAAGCTGCGACGTAACTGTAAGTAGTCTTCATTTTCTACATAAATAACAAATATCATTCGATCATAATTGGACATGAGTCCATTTTCTGAAACTCGACCCAATTGAACCAACAATTGGCTAGTCTGTTGATTATTGGGCACACGCTAGGCCCATATGGACATCGGTTAGCGTAGTAAGGTTTAGTATAGGGTTAGTAGGGTCAGTAGTAAGGTGAACAGGATTAGGGTTAGGGTTAGTGTAACGGTGAGGTTCAGGTCACATGAATCGGAAAGCGTATGGCCACGTACGATTTCCGATTCGTGTAAACATATCATAAGTAATAAACTAATATAGCCTACTCTGTATATCTCGAGGTATATGGGATAGAAAGGTTTCAAACAGCAAAAGTGACCTTTAAGCCACTAAAGGTCAGCAGTAATGGTGCCATTCGATAGGCCACCTACGATTTTCTATTAGTCTTCTGTTGCCATTATCTCTCTATCTTGCACTATTTCCGAGATATTTTCACTTATTTCCCAAAATTTCAAGAGATCACGTGACTCTGAAGACATTCCTTTCGGGGTTAATCTGTCATTCATGCACTATAGCACTCCACTACATCAGTCAGCACACAGCACACGAAATTTGAAATGCCTAGCTTCACCGATTCCAAAGATATGATTAGCGCCAAAATTTAAAAATTGGTCACATTAGGGGGTAGACCACACCCCTTTTAGGGGTGGCTTGTCATCCATAAGCCAGAGGCGCGTTTTTAGAAGCTGTCTACGCTACACTTGCCTACCAAAATTTAAATGGTATACGTGACTTGACCACACCCATTTCAGGGATGGTTCGCCATCCGTGGGCTATCACTTACTACGATGAGACTGCCCTCTAAATTTGAAGTCTCTGTATTCACTCACAACGAAGACATGAGAGGCAATACAGAATGTGGAAAATACAGTTGTTTGGGGTAGAAAGAGCTAGATGGATGGAAACATGACGATTGCATATACCGCGCTAGCATAGCGTCGCGCGGTAAAACGTCTCTTTCTTTCTGCTCGAGATGTGTGTCTAAAACAGGATTTACGTTTCTAAACGTTAACAGGAAGTAACAAGCAGTATGACATAAAAATTTAGCTTTTCTGCCGTCATTTAACACAAAAATCTAATTAGTGGATCTTGCGAGTCGTATACAAGAAGTTGAACAGTCTTAAACCTTTAGATCGTCGCATAGACGATTGACGCTAAAACCCAATCAAATGCAAAGTTTGGCATGGCTTAGGTCCATCCAATGGTTGGGTTGGATTGGGTTGGGTCACAAAATTACAATTTATATTGGTTGGGTAGCCCGCTGCCCAACCAATATAAATAGTAATTTTGTGACCCAACCCATCAATTAAGATTTGGCGAAAAACGAAGGGTGCAAAATAATGCTTATTTTTTGGTTATCACATCCAGTTTGTGCATAGTTCCGTAAAGTAAATTTCGCTGTGAACTTCTGAATTTTCTATTACACTGCGAATATCTTCCGTCAACATGACCACGTTGCATATGGGCGTATATGTTATATTCGGACGTCTGATCGACAGGTGCGCAGAAACTGGTGAAGGTGTATACTCGACAGCAGTAACGGCGACACATCACACTGTACAGGTATCTACACCAGGTGAGGTGGTACAGGACGTCGACCGTCATCCCGTGTCGTTGTTACCACAGACGGCTGCCTGCAGAAAGCTCTAGCTGCTGAATCCACAAACGATGCCACAGACCGAAGAAGAATCAAGCGCAGATGCACCATCAAGTCTGGGTGACAACGAGGCCTACAGCCCCTCGATCAGTGCAGTTCTGCCAAAAGTAGACGCAACCAACACTGCCCCGTTCACTGCCGATTCCAGCTCAGTCGAGCTGTCCTCGCATGAGCCTGTCACAGTCTCGAATACCGACAACTCCGCCCGTGTCCTTGCTCATCCTCGGTCTGTTCTGCCAGATAATGTATCTTTTGGCACCTCAGGGCAGGAGAATGATTCAACACCGCAAACAAGTGACTTGACGGAGGACGCACATGGCGTAGACGTCGATGCTGCCGGACCTCATGTCACGGACACGGTCGACCATGGTCCTCTCAGCGAGTATGTCCAGCACGTTACTGTCATCGTGGTGCAGCTTACGTCAGATCCAGCAGAAACAGAGCTGGTTGTAGAGTTTGAGGAAGAATCAGATGGTGGTCAGTCAGAGGTGACCGATGATCCAGCACAGCAGATGTCCAGTGTCATGACCGACCATGCCAGCATTGGCGAGTCTCGTGGTGACCCATCGCTGTCGAATAAACGGTGAGGTTTGAAACAACTCTCTCAGCCAGACACACTTTTAACATTACAAGACAATAGCTCACAATAGCTGTATATAGCTGTAGCAGAGGGACAGCGCGACGACCCACGTCATTTGTAAAACGTATTATTTTCATGCTATATGACCCCTAATGAAGCTAGTCCATGAAACTGTCAACCCCGTCTAAATAGTGACGACATAAGAAATCGCATTTGAAAACGTTATAAATAAATGAAATGACGTTGATATAGTATGTAGTAACCCTGTCTCATTTCTTCACTGTTCCGACCACTTTTCACCGTGCGTACGTGCGTAACTATAACCTTCAGCAGTCCTTCGTTTTCGCTGTGACAGTCAAAATTAGTAACCATGTACAATTTTCTTGCTGTGGCCAATCTGTAACCACATTTCAAATGACTAGCTTCTGTTTCAAAGATATGATGAGCGCCCAAAACAAAACAGTAGCGTGACTGACCACGCCCACTTTGGGGTGATTTGTCATCAGTAGGCTAGTTCTTCAGCTATATGGCTTCACCTGTTTCAAAGATAGGAGGGACAAAATTTACTATAATGGGTGGCTATAGGATCCACTCATGGTTATCCGCAATGTCACCTTTCGATAAATCACATACGAGTTCGTATTAGCTTTCCGTACCCATAGGCATAATTTCAGGGGGATGTTGGGTCCGGACCCCCACTTTTTGGAGTGGGGGACGGACCCCCACTGTATTGGTACACCTCGAGCTTGGTCCCCCACTTTTCAGACCAAAGTTACGCCACTGTCCGTACCAACGTATAGTAACTGTGTTCGATCCTTTACCATTTCCCAGATATAGCGAGGTATTAAGCAAACAAAAACACAACGTTTATTATATTCTAGCAGTCAAAGGCTGGATTTAAAAGGCATGCCGTATCACACACTGCAAGTGGAATTGATAGTTAGATATTGGTTGAAAATCACAAATTTCACTTACCCCCACGTCTATTTAGTGCCTCCGTTAGGGTGAACCCTATTGGAGCCAAAAACAAAAACAAAAATCCCTAGGCTACCTGCGACGTTCATTGCGTCATGCTGTGTTCTGTCGTTTCCATCAAACACCGGATTGTATCGGACGGACAAAGACAGACAACTGACGAAAGGACACCGGGCAGTGGGTCATATCGCGCTGTGTAGGCCTATATATGAGACACATATGCATCACGCAGTAAAAACCGGTTCGATTGATACAAGAGCTAATAGGTTGCTGGCGCTGATGATGACGATGACGCTATACTTAACGACGATGACGATTTAAATGACTGTGGTTGTAAAACGTACAAGATTTACTCCTTCACCCGTCACTGCTTCCTCTTCTGATTCACCACTCTGTACACCCATAACTCCCTCTCTATTTTACTTACTCCCGGCTTAAAACCTACCTGTTTCACAAATCCTACCCCCGTAGTTTCACTTCCTCCCGGACTGCCTTCATGGACTTTTACCTGCACCGTTTTTTCTGAGCTCATCGGTTTCATTTCTTAGTTTTTTCCTTATTTTTTGTTTTTGTGCCATGCGCTTGACTAAGCTGGCCATTTCGTCAGCTATTTGACGCACGTAAATCTACCGTATCGTATCGTATCGTATTGTATGTGCTGTGCGTTAACACAGGAAACACTACGATGATTGCTTATCTGAAACAAAGAGGCAGCGTCCGTCTTCACCGACGCTCTTTGAGGGTGAATTTCGTTCTTTTTATAGCTTGCGTCAACGTTGAAAATGTTCTCAGCATTATTCGCATTCGCCGGCAGTTTAACAGTGATCGGCAGTAGTAGTTAACTACTTTTAACTACTTTGTAGTCAACTAAGTAAGTCAGAATTGTAAATGATGTACATTGCTTTTAGTTACAGAATGCTTTAAATTCGTTACAACAGTGCGCGGAAAACTGGCAGCTGTCTATAGCAATTAACAAATGCTGCAGTCTCAATGTTGGAAGTACTAAAGTCTGTACGAATCTTACCATAATAAGTAGCTTACGTCAGTGGGGACTGACCTCTATCCACACATGCCGATCCTACGTCAACACGCCGCGCCATATTCCACAAACGGCCCATCTGCAGCGTGACATTATTTACGTCGGCGCATCTCTACGGTACTATAAATAGAAAGTCGCTTTGACTTCAGTCAGTCTAGGCCTGCAGGTTGGACTAGGCTTTCTCCAGTTCTATTTCCAGTGCGGGCGCTGGCCGATTTGCCGGTTGATCTTGGGCTTCTGGGAGAGCAAAGTTTCTGAAAATGGGAGATTTCCTGCCTCGGACGCCGGTGAACAGCCTTGCAAAATTTGACGCCACTAGCTTTATCCTCGGCGGAGAAATGCGTAACCGTACAAACACACAAAAAAGTTACAAACAAGTATGTCCGTATTCGGGGACGGCCGTATATCCACACATGCCGATCCTACGTCCACACGCCGCCCGATTTCACGAACGGCGCATCTCTAGCGCGGCGTATAGCTCGCGTGCTCACTGAATTATTAATAGAACGTCGCTCGGACGTCAGTCAGCCTAGGCCTGTAGGATACGCTAGGCTCCTATTCGTCCAATTTTGGGCTTCTGGGGACAAAGTTCCCCAAAATGGGAGATTCCCTGCCCAGGACGCCAATGAACCATCGTGCAAAATTTTACGCCGCTATTGGCAGAGAAATCCGTAACCTTACATACAAAAAGCAAACAAACAAACAGTAACCGATATATCCACACCTTGCCTATCGGCATGCATGTGTGGATAACAAGTACGTCTGTCTTTGGAGACTGACGTATATCCACACATGCCGATCCTACGTCCACACGCCGCGCGAATCTGATAGGCATGTGAATCACAACAGCATAGAATCATCTACGTGTTGGCCGACTCGTGCGATTTTGGGCTTCTGAGGAGCTTCTACAGGAACAAAGTTCCCCAAAATGTGAGATTCCCTGCCCAGGACGCCGATGAACCACCGTGCAAAATTTAACGCCGCTAGCTTTATACTTGGAAGAGAAATCCGTAACCGTACAAACAAACAAACTTAAACAGTAAACGATATAATCCACACATTGCGTATCGGCATGTGTCGATAACAAGTACGTCAGTGTGACTGACGTATTGTCAATAATTATTCTCTTTTGGAGACCATCCGATCTGGAGTAACTCAAGAAGGGCATGCCAGTTGACCACAAACTGTGTGCCAGCTGAGGTATCATGCTATTGGGGGAAACCCGAATTTTATGCCAGCTACACCGTTCTTTTACTGGATAAGTCAGGGACTTGTAGAGGCAGGTGCGCAGCATATGATACGGTTCATTGACTATGGTAGCTGAAGATTGTGTTCAGTATGTAAACCTTCGGTCAACCGATATTGAATGTGTATACTAAATTCGTATATTATAGGCCTAGACCTACATAACCTTCAAAAGTTAGGCATGCTTTTTGTTGCAGTGTTGTCTCATTTCTTTGGGCCACAGTCTGCAGACTGCAGCCAGCCGATGGCGGACAGCCAGCATCAATCAAGTGACACGGAATCTGAAGCAGTGGATAGCGAGTTCGAGACTTGCCATATCGGATTTGAGGAGTGGGATTCGTTTGACGGCTTCAACGACTTAGATGACGACGTCTTCGACTTCGGAGACTAAGGCTTCGGCAAGCTGTCTGCTTCCAAACACTACGGATTTGTTTGTTTTGTTGCCAATCCAATACGAATATATATATTATGTTTTGCCATTAATCAAAGTATTGTTAATCCGTTGAGAATTATAATAGTCTAATAGGCCTTTTGCGTACGTTTGTCATTCTATTCTTGCTAAGAATATGAGTTTTGCTTTATTCTTGATTTCGTATACGATTCTTACCTCGTTTACTGTCATTCATCGGTTTTATGCAGACTGGCGTAATCCTGTGTGCCATAGGCTAATAAATAATCTATATTTCGTACCATTTACATACTGACTTCGTAACTAATGGCGATATGATTTGTTATACGTTGCGTTACAGCGCGCTGTCGTGTCACGTGCAAAATAAATCACTCAAACTCAGTGAATAATTTGCGTAGTATACTGCTCTCATTCTAGAACGTTCATTCTAACCTAAATATTTACAACAGATATTATATAACGTTACAGGGTGCAAACACCCTGAAACATCACTTGTTTACTGGATATTTAATTTCTTGTACTTGTATTGTGTTTTGCCATTTGTTTTTTGGTGAATAAAGGTTTTCATAAATTGTTTGTACTTGTATTTCGTTCGCACTGTGCTGCTAATAGCACGTGAGGTAAGCAAAGGCTGCGTCACATAACGGTGATAATCACGAGTTTCTTTGCTGTGAAGTGTTCGCACTTCGCAGCAAAGAAACTCGTGATTATAACCGTCATGTGACGCAGCCTTTGCTTACCTCACGTGCTATTAGCAGCACAGTGCGAACGAAATACAAATACAAACGATTTTTGACAACCTTTATTCGCCAAAAAACAATGGTAGAACACAATATAAGTACGAGAAATTAAATATCCGGTAAACAAAACAAGTACATTGTGGACAAACACCTGACAGTAACAAACCACAGCTGTTAAACTTTACATAATCCAGAACCAAAATAATTCAACAGATTTTGATACTTTTTTATGTTCCTACTGAATTTATGTTTTGGGGCATTTTGTTTGGCAAATGACAAAGAAAAATGCCTACTTTCATTTATTACTGCAGTACCGGTATTTGAAAATTAAACACGATTAACAGTGATATAAAGTTTGGGGACTTTTACATCTCTATTGCTTAATAGAATGCATTTCAAACTACAAAGCAAGATCGGCATACACTTTTAACTAATATTTTTGCTGCGTTGATGCGGAATGCCTATAGATGTTGATGTTCAAATGTACAGAAAGTTACTAACAATGCAAACAAATACGGAAAAGTTGGAATTTTTGCGACGTTTTAAAGTGATGTGAAGACTCGTTGATTGTTGTTCTGACAGCATTCTCAGCAGCTGCTTTAATCGTTGTCATCTTCGGTGGTTTCATCGATATTTCACCTGCTCGTGATGAAAGCGTCGTGGCCTTCAGGCGGCTGCAGTGTAGTGATGCGACAATTAAATGGCTCGTTCGTTATGTGACAGATTTACACACCAAGCGTACAGTGCGAGTTGGTCACTGAAGCTCATTACACGCCGATAACGTCTAATCGCCGCGCACCGACCGTTCAATTAAGTATGTAAACTTGTAGCTAACCCAGCACTACTGTAATGACACGTCTACACTGAAAACTGCCGCCGGCTGCATGCATGGGAATGAGAGTTGAACGGATCCGTTTTTATGCCCGCGTAGATCCGCAACGGTTTAACTCTTTCTAGAATGTTGCAAGTCCTACCAAATGCACGATAGATTAACCCCAGAGGCTGCTGTTTCCACATTTTTCCTTTTTACTATACTTTTTCCTCTCATTTTCTCTCTTACTCTTATTCTTACGGCTTTTCTCCTTGTTTTCTTCCTCCTCTCTTTCCACCTTATCCGTGAATTCGTCGCTGTCTGGCTTCGACAAAATCCCACCATCAAACCTCTCAAAACCGGTACAAGCAGCCTTACCTGCAACAGTCTCAAAACCAGCCCAGTATGACTCAACCGGGTCAGTCTCTCATAAGGACAGCCAAAATTCATTCAACGTTCAACATTAGGACAACATTATGCGGTCCGGTCTAAAACCCGGCCTCATCGCCTGATCAACTGACAATAACTGAGCCTGGGCAGCCCATATGGTGTAATCCATCGCGGCCGCGCGCTCTTTTCGGTGATGAATGTTATCTTTGACGCACGTCGCACTGACGGAAGTAGCAAATGTATATTTCAACCCACCTGTCTGTGGATGATCGTGTCGAATTTGTGGACTAAAAGCGGACGAGAATTCTGTGAATCTCCCACCTCCGTGTAGTCAGGCGTGACTGATGACGTCGCAGGTAGCCTGATAGAAATCAATTAATGATGCACTAACGGACGCAGTGGAGGTACGATACAGCACGCTGGCTGTCTCCCAGTCAGACACTGCCGTGCTGGTATATAGCCTACCGTCTAACTTTTTGTTTACATGCCTATAAAATGCACCCAGTTTGCATTAGCACATAACTGGTTTTTCTTTGTGGCTGTCGTAAGATTCATAATCGCTTCAGAGCATCTTTTGGCTGCACTTTTGTATTTAGCTTTCAGCTAAGAGTACGGAATGTGCGATGTAAGCTCCACCTAGCCTTCTTTTTGGCATATAATTTACGAACATGCTTGGCCCGCTTAGGATATAGTTTGGGTTTAGATACGTGTTTGGAATCCTTAAAAATGGAACAAATGAGTCTATTGCCTGATCGGTTATGTTTCTAAAGACAGCAGTATTGCAGTTTGAAATAGCAATTTCCTATCGCACGTTTTTCCTATTCCACGTGAATTTAGCACCCCCGTTATGGGTGACCCCATTTGGATCACCAAGACGTTTGGCTTCAGCAGACTAGAATCCCTGGTTAGGCCTACCATGCGGTGTTGTTTGCGTGATGATGTGTTTAACCATTTTGATAAAACACAAAGAAACAGATGAACGGACAAACACAAAGTCGTAGCATATACCGCTCTAGTTTTCATAAAGAGAATTCTTTCAGGCAGTCACATCATCGCTTCGTTCGTAAAAAGTTCGTCCTTGAACGTGAAGGGAAAAGGAGAAAACCGAAAAATTCTGTGCATGTGGACTGTCACTCATATGACATTTTTCAAATCTGGGTCATAAAACTCGAAACGGAAATACAATTAATATACAAACTATCACATATGGAGAAAATCTTCAACACAGCTCTACAACTTCAACTATAGCAGGTATAACAGACGCAGAGAGACCGCGCGACGCGCTATTTCACTTGAAATCTTGTCAACTGGTGCACGCCAATACGAATATAATCACATTTGTAGAAGTGATTTGGCATCGTAAGCCTAACACTTGATATAGCCAAGGTGTACAAAATATGACAACTTTATCTCCAGCCGTCCCAGAGATATGACCATAGTGCCTTCAAAACATTTAAAATTGGTTACATGACCCTGACCACGCCTCTTTTATGGGTACTTTGTCATCACCGAGCTTCGCTCAACCTAATTACCATATCCGGAATCTCTATCTGCTGCACCGATTACGAAGATATGGACGACGACGCCAAATGTAGAAAATGACACTGAAGGTCATTGGAAATAGCACTATTCGAGATAGCATACGTATTCCTATTAACCTAACTACATGTATGTTTCTATCTTGCACAGTTTCTGAGATATCGACAGATATTAGTCGAAAACCGCCAATTTTAAACCATTGTACCTGTATGGTGCCCCCGTTGGGGATAAGTCCATTCAAATTTCACTAATATGTTCTGGCCTCAGAAAAATAGATTCTCTGAGCTATCGTGCGATGCTGTTTGCGTGATGATAAGTTTAACCGTTTTGATTCTGACATGCGACAGACGGACAGTCAGATGGACAGACACAGGGCAATACCGCGTTAGCATGGCGTCGTGTGGTAAAAAACGGTCATGAGTAAGGTCATGTTACACGAGTTAGTTTCTAACGCCAGAAACCAGCTCGTGCAACTATGCTGTTCGAAATCTAGTTGCATTATTTGGCAAGTTCTCGTTTATTTGCTGTGACATCAAGTCACCCACATTTCACACAGACAAGACAAGAACACACGGGCTGACGGTGAGAGGAGCGGTGAGATGTGTAACGAGGCTGACTGTGCCGGAGGACACGAGATAGAGATCAGCTGCATGCACGGTGACGATGTTCCGCCCTACTCGCCCGCATGTACGTCAGCCAGACGTGGCTATCTATCGCTCTGGAATCCATTGAACGCAATTAATACGTGCCTAATCACCGGTCAACGCTGTTATATCTGCTGCAATAAAATGCCAATGTCGTCGTCGTCGTCGTTGTCGTGGCGTTGAGCTAAACAAACATCAGCATTGCCAGCGGCGACGACAATTACGCGCGTACAAAAGCCTCCGGGATGCCGCATAAGACACGCTGGTAAAGTATAGTTCGTAGGCCAACTGTGGAGATGAGGCCACCGTCGAAGATACGGTGAATTGACTGAGACAGATATTTAGCACTATCTCCATTTTGCTTTCAGTGTGTATTTGTGTACATGTATTTGTGCATTCGTTTATCGTTCATTTTACATTCTCTTATTGTTTCATTTTTGTTTATATGTAATTGTACTTTTATGCAACTCTGTAATGTAAACTGTCACTGTGTACATGCGTGTATTAGACTTTACTAATAGTAACCACTTTGATTTTATTTTATTTTTATTTTTTCATTGGGCGGCTGTAAGAGCTGTTTAGCCTTGTTCGTCCTGTTCCATTGCTCATTTCAATTGTTATGCTTTATGGTTTCTATGGAACAAATAAAGATAGATAGATAGATAGATAGATAGATAGATAGATAGATAGATAGATAGATAGATAGATAGATAGATAGATAGATAGATAGATAGATAGATAGATAGATAGATAAACAACCCAAGGTCATCGGCAACATAACCATTCGATAGAGCGCATAGGCTACGACTTTCTATTAGAATTTAATAGAAACTATGAGGCTATATTGTACCGTTTTCGAGACACTATCGCTTATTTTCCAAAAGTTAAAGATGTCACATGACAGTGACCACGCCCCTTTCAGGGACAGTTTGTCGTGCGTAAGCTGGGACTTGCTATGATCAATATGCACACCAAATTTGAAGTGTATATACGATTACCTGCAACGAAGATATGAATGGCAACGCAAAATGTGAAAATTCTCGTTCTGTGCCACCCTTTGGGGGACTTATGGGTAACGCACAGGGTTCATCTATGGCTCGATGGAAAGCGCGTTGTCGACTTTGTGATTATTGAACTTTTTGCTAGCTTTGACGACTAAAGCACTATTAAGCTAAATCTGTCGAAATTGGCGTTTTCTGAATGGGTGGATCAGTTGAACGCAAATTTCAGGTAGATGCGGACGTCGCCCGCCATCCACCTATGGACCGTTAGATAGAGGAATGACGTCGCTACAACTTTGCCTCTGGACGTTTTCACACAAAGAAACTTTGCAGCAGACTTCTTTCGACAGAAGTTAAATTTTTCTGATAAAAACAGCAATTTCGCGTTTGGTGCCACCCTGGATATTCGTCGAAGTCGTTCGAAACGGTTGGGTCACTTTGAGTGCAAGTTTCAGGGGAAATTGGGCGTCGCTTACAACGACTGTTGGCGTCAAAATACTACAGTCCCTGGGCTAGCATGTGGCGTTGTTTGCGTGATCCTATGTTTTGCCGTTTTGACAAAAAACCGGCGTGTGTCAGACAGACAGACACACAGACACACGACGACGGCTAATAACACTCGCTAGCTAGCGTCGCGCGGGTAAAAACCGGCAACATTGTTGCCAAAAACGGCAACAATGTCGAACCAACATTCGACTTTGTCGAAAGGACGAAATTTTACGATAAACTTATTCGACATTGTTGCCTTTTGGCAACAGAGTCGAATGTTGCTTCGACAAAGTCGAACGTTGCTTCGACATTGTTGCTGATGTGGACGGAGTTACACCCATATTACAACTGAGATAAAATGTTTTAGCTAAAACATTTTAGCTAAAACATTTAATTTCAGTTGTAATACGAGCATAATATATGGTTCTCGTTAGGGTGTTAAAGGTGCTAATGTTGTTAATCTGTCACGTCATGTACTGTCGAATTATGAATTACGCTATCTATGTCGTTCGTTCTTTGCGGGCAGGGGTCCAGCCAACTCTGGACCGCAGCGCTGAGACCTTTATATCGGTCCAGTGCGCCAGCCCAGGGAAAGGAGGGGAGTTGGTGGGTGTGTGCGGTGTATGTGCGCGTTGTGTAGGGTAGACGAAGGAACAGTAGGCGTGAGCAGCTTATCAGGTATTTCTAAGCATGCCTCCTCTAGGCGTGGCCTACTGTCGCGCCAATAAAAAACAATCCTCTATAGAAAACTTCTGTATTTCAGCAATGGTAGTACGGATTTGAGGCAAACTTTCAGACATTATACACAAGCATTCACACAACATATCCTGCTAATTGCATTGAAGCAATTAATATGGTTCAACGGTAACAACAGTTTAAACTTTAAAGTTCACTTTTTCAAGTGAGCATGCAGTAGCGCATTAAATATTCACGAATAACGAATCTTTTTGTCATCAGTTCAAACGTTTCAGTGATGTATGTCAGCTGTCCATTTAGTATTTAAACAGTGTTCAAAATGTTCACCAGCTGCAGCAACATAAACTTCGGTCTACCGCTACCTGCACGACGCATCGCAACTGAACCCGTCTCATTGACCCGACGGCAAATCGTCTGCAACGTGCTCAAGCTCCAGATATTGCTAAGACAACTTGCTCTTATCGCTTTAGCCCCAAATTCTTGCTCTCAAAGCGTCTGAATATGCATTGTGTCGTCATTGCTCAGTTTACCCCATCACAAAAAAATATTAAGAAATGTCAAAAATAATTGTACCCTACTTGGTTCACTAAGAAAAAAGTACTTTTAAGTTCAAATATAGTTGTGATTTTTAAATCAAAGCAAATATTGCGACGAAGTTTGCTGAATATATGACCTGAATTCTCCTTTGTAAAAAATATAAGTTCTTAAAACCTGCTATAGTTGCGGACATATAAAATTTTACCTAAAAGATTGCTTTTTATTGGCGCACTCTGTAGATCACGTTAAACGTTCCTTTCGAGTATTTAACTCCATTGCCTATTTGGAAAAATTGGTAGTTAATAGCTCCGGAGTGATCTATTCTTCTGCATCTTATTAAAGCCAAATGTTTACCTATATGACTATACTGTCTTGAAGTTTGTCCACTCCAGGTTACTTGATTTTGTCATAGATCGATTCTTTATGAACTTGCTCTAGTTATAGACACTGTTAGACAATGCCAGCAATTTTACCATTAGAAAACTAACAGACAAAATTTACTCGGTCCGAATATTGTCATAAAGTGAATTCTGTGCGAACGCACTGAGTGTGTCATTTATTGTAAATTTAATTAGTTAAGTTATTTTTGTTATTTATAATCTATTTCTTCTTGTATTTGTACGTTTTTCCACCATTCGTGTGGCGAATAAAGATGATCATTATTAATGTAAATGACTGTATACAGATGGCTCTACCATCATATGGTATACGAAGATTTTCATACAAATGAAAACCTATTTATTCCATTATAAATGTCAAATGTAATTGATGTCAACTTTGCCGTTGAACTAATTTTCAATACCTCAGGCACCACGGAGATAGAGCGCTCACCATGCTGACATTATACACACCGCGTCCAGAAAAAGGTGCCACTAGGCCCATATTTTTGCATCTAACTTTTCCAAATACTGACCGATTTTCAAAATTCTTTCACCAACAAACGTAGCAGTAAATTAGCAGTAAATCGATACTAAATGTCTCACCCCTCTTCAAATGCGTCGCTACACTACCTTGTGAAATACTAATGTCAGTAAAACAGCAACAACCTGAAACGTGTATGGTATTAACGATAAATCACAAGCTAGTGGGACAACGTGATGGAATGTTGGGATCTTTTTACTAATACTTTGTTACAAATTTACTGCTGAGGGGTGGTGGGATATTTTATTATCGCTTTACTACAAATCCATTGGCAAGTCTGTCGGGAAAAAATTTTGAAAATCGGTCAGCATTTGGCAAAGTTAGCAGCAAAAATATAGTGACACCTTTTTACCGGACACGGTGTAGATAGGATGAAGTGACGTCATTGTAATACACGATCTCTATGTTGTAGGGCAAATTGTCGTACCCCGGTACTTCGATAAGTTAACTGGTGAAGATTTGTCACGTTATTTCAACAAAATTGAATCGATAAGTTTAAGAAAAGCTTATTGCTAGCGCCGTCTCAGCGATCGTCTCAGCGATCTGACTGTTTCGTGCTGCAAAATATTTACATAGGCCTATCGTTGCCCTACATCATCATGGCGGCCAGAACAGCTGGCATAGATAAAATTGAAGAAATTACGTCACTGTCAATGTATGCATTAATGTGAATTTTGCATACAAACCGCGATGGTATTGCCCACTGACATAGAATTCTATGTCAGTGGGTACTGCCAGACATTTGCGAGATCTCAACGTCGGTGCGTCTTGCGTCGTGCGTTGGCCCTTAACACTTAACGACGCTACGCCGTGTTTGTGGTCGATATTAGTCATCCATCAAGCGGCTAATTCCCTCCGTCGTGTATTCCCAACGTGGTCGCCTTTCATCCACTACAAAGCAATCGAGTTCAAAGAGATCACACTAATAACCGGCTGGTCTCCAAGCTCTGTTTCCAGTCCGGACCTCTGAGTATATTAATTAATGTGTTGCCGTTTACATGCTGAAAGACTTGCAAGAGATGCTTGGAGGGCGTGTACGAAGCTGGTCCTCTCCCACGATGCACCAATTCATCCCTCAGCGAGTCAATCTGGTAGTTAGCGAGCGCTTAATTGTCGCCGAATGGGGCGTCGTCTCTGGTTGGTGATCGGTCGCTACGCGTCTGATAGTCGCCATATGCCCGAGTGCTCTGCTATTTGTGTAGTAATTATACTTGTCGCACCGTCAACAAACTTATCGCGTACACAAGATTTGACTTGGCTTGCCCCCCCCTTGCTGTCTACTTAAAGTACATCCAGTGATAAAGTGGACAATAGTTTCCTTGAAACACATGTATTTTGGTGCATCGTAGGCCTACGTTGCACAAAAATACATAATGCGTATAGACTTGTTGTACTTATTACGGGACGACTGAAAATAGGGAGTTTAAAATGCGACAGCGTCCAAAATGCTAAGGTGGAAAATGCAGGAGGGGATCTATTGGCACCAGACTGCACTGCAGGGCTGGAAAATAGGAGACAAGCAAGTACAGACTACCAAAACTCAAATTCACAAGACGCACTTCTAAGTCCAAACAACATTAATTTAAAAAAAAACTTACTTGGAGTTTTTACATTTTGAAATTTTGTGCGTGATTTTGCAATATTTAGTTCTTTTTAACGAAATTTGGTTAATTGATGTGTACAAGTTTAAGCTTATATGTGCATCGACGTTGTTTTGAAAAATATCCGATTTGCAGATAAAGGCCCTTCGGGGGATGTGCCATTTTTTGGAGACAAGGTTTATGTTCCAGTGTTAAATACATGGAAACTCATAGTCGTAGAGTCTGTGCTATTAGGTGTGGTTTTAGCTTTGGTCAGCTCCTTCT